>Ga0182027_10000450_pt1 | contig 72093 bp, 68 predicted proteins | sample 712E1DmetaG_FD_121300 | JGI IMG/M metagenome (GOLD analysis project Ga0182027, IMG submission 121300) | Permafrost microbial communities from Stordalen Mire, Sweden - 712E1D metaG (Illumina Assembly) | ecosystem: Environmental > Terrestrial > Soil > Wetlands > Permafrost | place: Sweden...
ACAGCTGTGCCGGTAACAGCCCCGCTCCAACTGTACGTATATCCTGTACCACTGCCTCCGCCGGCAGTAGCGGTCCAAGTGACTGTCTGTCCTGTTGAAGCTGGATTGGGCGAAGACGAACAAAACGCTGTGACAGGAAGTGGAAGATTATTTAAACCAGTGTATAAACGTCCTCCCCAAACTCCTGCGAGCAGATGCGAGCCGTCAGAACTGGACGTTACTACCTGCCAACTAATATTGTTATTCCCTGCCGGCTGGGTTTCCGACCATGATTTGCCAAAATCAAAAGATATATATAGACCTCCCCCATGAACTCCTGCAATCAAATGTGAACCATCTGAGCTGGAAGCAACTGCCCGCCAACCAATATTATTATCCCCAGCCGGCTGGGTTTCCGACCAAGTGACTCCGGAGTCAGAAGAGATGTATAGTCCTCCATTGGTTCCAGTATTTTTATCGGCTCCAGCAATCAGACGTGCGCCGTCAGAACTAGAAGATAACGCGTACCAAATCTCATCGTTATTTCCTGCCGGCTGGGTTTCCGACCAAGTCGCACCCGAGTTAGAAGAGGTGTATAAGCGACCTCCATAAACTCCCGCAATTAAATGTTTGCCATCAGAGCTGGAAGCTAAAGACCACCAATTAATATCATGATTTCCTGCCGGCTGGGTTTCTGACCAAGTGACTCCGGAGTCAGAAGAGATGTATAAACGCCCCCAGGAAGCTCCAGCAATTAAATGTGTGCCGTCAAAACCGGAAGCTACTGCTCGCCAACTCTCATCTTTATTCCCTGCCGGCTGGATTTCTGACCAGGTAGCGCCGGAGTCAGAAGAAAGGTACAAGCGACCTCCAAAAACTCCTGCAATCAAGCGCGAACCATCAGAGCTGGACGCTACCGCACCCCAACCCCCATTCGGCTTGGATGGATTGTTTAGCTGGATATTTGACCATGATTTGCTATAGTCAGAAGAAACATATAAACCCGTTCCACTGCCCGCGATTAGACGCGAACCATCAGAGCTGGACGCTAGCGCAAGCCAATTCTCATTATTATTCCCTGCCGGTTGGGCTTCTAACCATGTAATAGCCGTAGTTATATAATTTATGTTGCAAGGATAACTCGCGCCAATTACTGCCCCGGGACTAGCAAGACTGCAAGTTCCTGAAGTGATTGTATTATATCCAGCGACAGTGATAGGTTTTACTGAAAAAGTATCGCCGGCATTTAAATTTATGTGTGCAGTATATAAAGTTGCAGTTGCTCCGTTAACAGAAACAGTGGCTCCTCCTCCTAAAGGGGCGCTTGATATATTTACCGCTAATGAGGTGGCCGTTTTACAATCGCCATTAATTGAAGAATCAGAATCATCGCAGTCTTCTATTGTATTACAAAATGCCGGACATCCCGTTAACGGTTTCGGTCCAAGCCCCCAGTTGCAATATCCGTCGTTGTCTTTGTCTTCGCATATTGCCTGTTGAGGCGAAGGCGGATTAGGAGAAGTTATAGCTATCGTTATACTTCCTATACCAGACGTTCCTGTATATATTCTAAAAAATCCTGCTTCTCCCCAACCGTCACTCCAAGAATTTTTACAAATCCAGTATGTGTTGTTATCAGCATCAACTCCATAACCAACTATTGCCACCGCATGGCCTCCCGCAATATCTGTGCTTGATGGCTGATATATCCCGCCGGCATAGGAAAAGAAATCTTCATAAACTGTAAAATATGTGACGACAGGACCTTGCTGAAAAACTCTTGCCTCTATCTCATTTATTGTATCGCTGCCGCTGTAACCATTATTGGGATTGGAACTGTAATAATAATCTTCACTATAATTATTTATTTTCCAAGCATTGGATTGCCACGTTGGACATTTATTCGAACAACTCTCATCTGTAGCAGTATAAGGAAAACAAGATTCACTGGTCAACCCTGTTGACGTAGCATATAACAAAACAGATTCAGAACCGCCGCCGGCACAAGTTCCACCGCCAGAACAAGAAAGCGCGGCCTGTTCTGATAAATCTAAATTTAAATTTGGATTATTATAATATGCACTTGCTTCTCCCTCAATCGCAGAGACCGCTCCAAATGCCCAGCAACTTCCGCATCCTCCTTGGTTTTTAACAGGCGTTATATAATTTTTACCATTAGCGTTTCTCCAATCCCAAGTTAAAGGCAAAGGCGAACGTTGCGCGACACATTGCCCGTCTGAAGTACAAATATTTCCAGCAGAACAGCTACCGCATGTTCCTCCGCACCCATCAACTCCACAAGTTTTTCCAGAACAATTCGGCGTACAGCAGGAACCAGCTTGCGTGCAAACTTGAGTCCCTTGACAATACCCACATGATCCGCTGCATCCATCCCAACCGCAAACTTTTCCGGTGCAGTTGGGGGTACAACATCCACCGCCTACCCAATTATCGCAAACTTGTCCTGTTGGACAAGTGGCTTGGCAAGCACCTCCGCAACCATCAGACTCTCCACAAGCTTTACCGGTGCAATCGGGCGTACAGCAAGTATTTGTATTGCCTGGTGTAGAAAAACAAACTTGCCCATCTGCGCATTGCCCACAACTTCCATTGCATCCGTCCCAACCGCAGGTTTTCCCGGTACAATCAGGGGCACAGCAACCATTCCACGTGCAAACTTGCCCCGTTGAACAAGATGCCTGACAGTACCCTCCGCAACCGTCATCGGCTCCGCAAGCTTTTCCGGTACAATTAGGGGTGCAACAATTGTTTGTACTGTAATTACAAACTTGCTTTGCCGCGCAATCTCCGCAACTTCCCCCGCAGCCATCACCACCACAGGTTTTCCCAGCACAATTAGGAGTACAACAACCGTTACCTGTGCAAACTTGTCCTGTTGAACACGTCTGGCAAGTGCCTCCGCAACCATCATCATCACCGCAAGTTTTACCAGTACAATTAGGAGTACAACAATTACCTGTATTATAATTACAAACCTGATCTCCTCCGCAATTACCGCAGCTTCCCCAACATCCATCAGCTCCGCAAGTTTTGCCAGTACAGTCCGGCGCGCAACACCCGTTCCAAAGACAAGTTTTTCCTATTGGACAGGCAGCATTACAATAACCTCCGCAACCGTCAGACTGTCCGCAAGATTTCCCAGTACAATTAGGGATGCAACAATTATTTGTACTGTAATTACAAACTTGCTTTGCCGCGCAAGTGCCGCAACTCCCCCAACACCCATCATCGCCGCAGGTTTTTCCAGTACAATTAGGAATACACCCTCCGCAAATTCCGGTACAAGGGTCGCAAGTTTGTCCGCTTAGGCAATCAGAAGAATCAGTGCATCCGCCGGCTTCGGGGCTTTTCACCATCACGCCCGTTCCACATCCGCCAACTAAATTTGCCTTATTCTGGTTATTGCTACCTGCTGTACTATAAAAAGAAGCATTGGAAAAAATATTTACACCGGCGCCGTTTAAGTTTGGTTTATTGCTATTCGTTGTTTTATGCAACAAATCAGCAGAAAGAATAGCTCCGACTAAATTCGCTCTATCCGCATCAGTCATTATTTCCGGTAAAGTATAACCAGCTGTCCAATGAAGACCTTGTTTGGCTATATTCTGATTTATTGTGTCAACTTCAGTCTTAATTTTTTGTTCAAAATTAGGTTCAGATACTCTGGCGTATTCTACATTGGGATTATTTTTGAAATCTTGAACGGCCGCATTAATGTTTGCCACATTAACTGCCAACTCGTATGTATCGGGTAAATTTTTGACTTGCGCGAACATTTTTTTAAAACTCTGCGCATTATATCTTTTATTCAAAATGTTTACGGAATTAAATTTCGTGGCTATCTTCGGACTTCCCACCAGCTGGCTGACAATAGAACTGTTTTGAATGTTAGGATTATTTTTAAATTTAACTATTATTGACAAAGAACTGCTTGACGAAAAAGATCCAGTAAGCGCAGAAGAGTCAAATTTTGAAAATAGAGTTAAAGGATTCCACCATGCGGCAGAAACAAAAGATGGAATAACTAAAATGGTCACTAATAAAAATACTACAAATGTCTTTTTATTTTTCAACCATTCTGAACTTAGACCCTTTTTAAGAAACCTAAAGTTAAATTCCATAAATCTCAATCTTATTAATTATTATTATAATTATAGACTCATTGGAAATTATATCAATGCGACTCGAAATAATCTGATAAATTAATTTTACTAAATTTAAAAATAACAGGAGAACAGGTCCCTTTCGCGATTACAAGCGCCTGACAATCAAAAATATTATTTTCCTTTATATTGTACTTTGCCAAATAAAGCGGACCCGGATACCAGGAGTTAGTGAGTTGCAAAGGATGCGGAGATTTTTGCGCCGATAATATTTTGTTTATATTTTCAGGCAATGCCGATGAAGATTCCGAAGTAAATACAAACTCAACATCATACCCCTCGTAGCCGGTTGATGATTTTTGTTGTATTGATTCCGACGTTTTAGCGATAGAAAATATTTCGCAACTGCCATTGATGACATAATAAGAGCACGCCCCTCCTATAATTTCGCTTACTGGCTGATTTGACGATTTATCGTTGTTCTGCCCATTGTTATTTTGTTCGGGCTCAGGGGTAATACTCGTTTGTTGATTAACCTTTTGCTGCTGTTGATTCTGGTTTTGCTGATTACTTTGAACCTGCAATTGAGTATTAGATTTTTTATTTACAAGATATTGATAAGCAAAAACTCCACCAAAAATAATACTGGCGGCAACAACGATAACCACGATACCAACTAATAATGTTGTCCCGCCGTGAGCGGGATCCCGTTGTAGCGGGAAAACTCCTTTTTGATTTTGCATATTTTTATACTTTATCTAATAATACTCTTCTCCAACCTATTTATGCAAGACTTGTATTTATGTCTCTATGGTGAAAAAATATAAAAATAAATACGAGCTATCCGTGCCATATTGAAATTATTGCACGAGAAGATATTCGTGGTAGAATACATTTATAGTAAAAAATAGAAATCCCCGCCGGCGGAGCGGCGGGGTTCTTCCCGAAAGGAAAGAACTTTAGTAATTTTTGAAAATATATTTTGCTTCTGCAAATTTCAAAAATTACTGGATTTATGTAATTTCCTCCGCTTCGCCCCGTTAAGCGGGGTTTCGCTACGGGCTGGTATTCATCCCCGCCTCTGCGGAGGCGCGGGGATGAATACCAGAAATTATAAAACCTAATAAATAATTTATGGAAAAAATATCTAAAACAAAAAAATACGTCTATATTTTTGGTAGTAAAAAAGCTGATGGCGACGGGTCTATGAAACCGCTTTTAGGTGGCAAGGGCGCGAATCTTGCGGAAATGACGCGCATTGGTCTGCCCGTGCCTCCAGGATTCACCATAACCACCGAGGTTTGCACTTATTTTTACGCGCACAAAAAAACTTATCCCAAAGAACTCCAAGCGCAAATGGAATTAGGCATAGCCAAAATGGAAAAAATTATGGGTGTAAAATTTGGAAACAAATCAGCTATGCCACTGCTGGTTTCCGTCCGCTCGGGCGCGCGCGATTCAATGCCGGGAATGATGGACACAATTTTAAATCTCGGATTAAACGACCAAACAGTTCTCGCCTTAACTGACGCAACAAAAAACGAGCGGTTTGCATGGGATTGTTACCGCCGTTTTATACAAATGTATGGCGACGTGGTTTTGGGCGTGCAAAAACTCGAAGGTGAAAATTACGAGCCTTTCGAGGATGTCATCCATGAATTCAAACAAATAAAATATCATAGCAATATAGAAGACTCAAAGCTCACTGCTACTGATCAAAAAGAATTGGTTAAAAGATTCAAGCAGCTCGTGCAAAAACGCACAGGTAAAGATTTCCCAAACGATCCGTGGGAGCAACTTCAAGGCGCAATTGGAGCTGTGTTCGGCTCGTGGATGAACGACAGAGCAATTGTTTATCGCCGCAAATACAATATTCCCACAGACTGGGGAACCGCGGTTAATGTGCAGGCAATGGTTTATGGAAATATCGGCGAAACCTCAGGATCGGGTGTAGCGTTTACTCGTAACCCGGCAAACGGCGTAAATGAATTTTATGGCGAGTTTCTCATCAATGCGCAAGGCGAAGATGTGGTTGCCGGCGTACGCACACCCGAACCGGTTTTAAAATTAAAAAAGCAAATGCCATCATCTTATAAAGAATTAATGAATGTGCGTGAGATACTGGAAAAACATTTCAAGGATGTCCAAGATATTGAATTCACGATTCAAGAAGGCAGACTATTTATGTTGCAAACTCGAAATGGAAAACGCACGGCAATGGCTGCATTAAAATTTTCTATGGATATGTTTGCGGAGAAACTGATTGATTGGGAAACTGCTGTATTAAGAAATCCGGCAGACCAGCTAGATCAACTTCTCGCTCCTATTTTTGATCCAGTTGAATTGAAAAAAGCTAAAGCCATCGCAACGGGCTTGCCTGCCGGACCGGGCGCGGCATCAGGTAAAATTTATTTTAATGCAGATCGGGCCGTCGAAGCGACAAATAAGGGTGAAAAAGTTTTGCTTGTCCGATTAGAAACATCGCCGGAAGATTTACGCGGAATGATTGCAGCGGAAGGCATTTTAACCGCGCGCGGCGGCGTCAGTTCGCATGCGGCTTTGGTAGCGCGACAAATGGGAAAAGTCTGCATTTGCGGCGCAAGCGCATTGCATATAGATTACGATAACAAAACTGTAAACGCCAACGGACAGACTTTACACGAAGGCGATTTCCTTTCAATTGATGGAACGGCAGGCAAGGTTTATGCCGGACAGATAAAAACTGCGCCATCAGAAATTATTGCAGGTTTGCTTAATGGAGATAAAGCTGCGCAAAAAACCGAAAAATTTAAAAATTTTGTGCAGTTAATGAAATGGTGTTCAAAGATTTCGCGGCTGCAAGTTCGCACAAATGCCGACACACCGGAACAAACGGTTTCCGCCCTTGCGTTCGGCGCCACAGGCATCGGGCTTACAAGAACCGAACATATGTTTTTTGAAGGCAATCGCATTGATGTAATGCGTGAAATGATTCTTGCCGATTCGCTAAACGCGCGTGAAACGGCTCTGGCGAAATTGTTACCATATCAACGCAAAGATTTCTTCGAAATGTTTAAAGCGCTAAAAGGGCTTCCGGCAACAATTCGTTTTCTCGATCCGCCGTTGCACGAATTTTTGCCGCACACCGAGGAACAACAGCTTGACCTCGCAAAAAAACTCGGCATTCCTGTTGAAAAAATCACCCAACGCGTCCACGAATTGCATGAATTTAACCCGATGCTTGGTTTCCGCGGCTGTCGGCTCGGCATAAAATATCCGGAAATAACACGTATGCAATCGCGCGCAGTACTTGAGGCCGCAGCTGATTGTTTAAAACATGGCATTAAAGCCAAACCGGAAATTATGATTCCACTGGTTGGTTTTAAGCGGGAATTGGATTTACAAGTTGCTATCGTCCACGAAGTTGCTCAACAGGTCCAATCCGAAAAAGGAATAAAATTTGATTATAGCGTCGGTACAATGATTGAAATTCCGCGCGCCGCGCTTACAGCAGATGAAATTGCCCAAACCGCCGAATTTTTCAGCTTTGGCACAAACGACTTAACGCAAACCACTCTCGGTATGAGCCGCGACGACTCCGGCAGTTTTCTTGATGCATATCAAGAAACTGAAATTATAAAAAAAAATCCGTTCGCCTCTATTGACCAAACCGGCGTCGGCCAGCTTATGGAAATCGCCATTGCCAAGGGCCGTAAAACCCGACCCAATATAAAACTCGGCATCTGCGGAGAACACGGCGGCGACCCTGATTCTGTAAAATTCTGCCACCGCATAGGTTTGAGTTACGTCAGTTGCTCGCCGTTTCGCGTCCCAGTCGCCCGCTTAGCAGCTGCTCAGGCTGCGATTGAAGAAAAACGTAAAGATAAATAAAGATAAAATTAAAACCGCTCGAATTTTTTTTCCAGCGGTTTTTTAGTTCTTAAATAAAAAAAGGTCATTGGTTGCAAATCCAATGACTTAAATTTTTTTGAAAAATAAATTACAAAAAAATTGTTTCTTCGCGGTCTGGGCCAACAGAAATAATTCTGGGCTTAATTTGAGTCTCTAAAACCACGAAATCTAAAATTTTTTTCAACTCAGCAGGCAAATCCTTAAAAGCAGTAATGCCTTTAAGGGATTTTCTCCAACCCGGGAAAGTTGCGTAAACCGGCCGACAGTGATCTAAAACCTTGACTCTCGGAATTACTTTGCTAAGATGATCGCCGGAATTCAAAGTTAAATCTCCAAACTGGTAAGTTGGTCCTTCGTAGCAATAATGGGCGCACACTTTTATTATTTCGCAATCATCAAGAACGTCCAGCTTTGTTAATACAACATCTGGTGTCGCCCAACGTAAAGAATATTTTAAAAGAGGCAGGTCAAGCCAGCCGGTGCGCCGCGTACGTTTGGTTGTTGCCCCGTATTCGTTGCCAATCCTTCTTAAAGCCATACCCTGAATAAATTCATCTTTATCGTTAACGGAAGCAGCGGCGTATTGCGCCTCTTCTTTTTCTTTATTGGCATTACGGCACCAGTTAGCCGAACCCGTGCCTCCAAACTCGGTTGGAAACGGTCCCTCGCCTACCCTGGTCATATAAAAACCTTTGATAATCCCTAAAGCCAAATCAATATCAGAACGATTTAATCCTGCGCCTTTGGCTAAACCATCAACCGTGCAGTTTGAAGAAGTAACAAAGGGGCGGGTTCCATAATCAACATCCAAGAGTGCGCCTTGAGCGCCTTCCAATAAAACATTATTTTCATCACTGACACTCTGTTGAACTAAAGCGTCTGTATCGCGAATAAACGGACCTAAAATTTTTCCATATTCAAGATATTGCGCCACAATAGCATCAACATCAAATATTTTTTGGGGATGATAAAAAATGCCGCCTCCTAAATTCGGCTGATGCAATATAGCTTGAACCAATAGCGGGTCATAACTTCTCAAAATCCTCACACTAAAATCCACGCTGGCTTTAACTTTAGCCACAAGTATGTCGGGGTTGAGCAAATCGTTTATCGTAGCGCCGATGCGGATAGTGTGGTCTCCGTATGTCGGGCCGATTCCCCTGCCGGTCGTTCCAATTTTACCTGCGCCCGCATCGCCTTCGCCAACTCTGTCGCGAACTATCTGAGTTGGCAGAGTGAGCTTAGCATCAAGCGAAAGCATCAGGTGATTACAAGAAAAACCCTTTTGTTGCAGTAAATCAAGCTCTTCGCAAAATATTTTAGGATCAATCGCGGTTCCACTGCCGACTATATTTATTTTCCCGTCTTTATCGTGCAAAATTCCGGAAGGAATAAGATGAAAAATATATTCCGAGCCATTTAAGCAAACCGAATGACCGGCATTTGCGCCTCCGGTTCCGCGGACGATTATATCAGCCCATGTCGCCAACAAATCAACGATTTTTCCTTTGCCCGTGTCTCCCCACTGAAGACACGTTACGGCAACTGTTTTAGCGCCATTTAACATTTCTAAAACCGAGCCAGTGGTTCTTGCCATAAATTTCTCGCTTTCTTTTTTGTTTTAATTATCAAGGTGCATTTTAATCACCTTTTTCATAATACTCCAGCCGAACAGAAAGTCAAACAAAAAAACCACCCCCCCCCAACAAGAAGGTGACTGGAAAAAAATTGTGGTCATGGAAACAATTAGGGCTGAATCAGGTTTCTTTAATATCTTCTCCTTGTATAACCGGAACGGCCGCGTGGCCTATTCCTATTTGGAGAATAACTGCTCTTATTAGAGTTACTAAAATTATCTGCCGGTTGAGCCAAGCTAGGCGGTAGGTCTGGCAATTCCGAAATTGGCAGATAAAGCTTAGTTAATCTCTCGATCTCCCTGACTTTAGATCCTTGGTCCGGCAAACAGAAAGAGATGGCTTTACCCGCCATTCCTGCCCTGCCCGTTCTTCCGATCCGATGAACATAATCTTCCGGATTTTCTGGTAAATCAAAATTAACGACCAATTCGATGCCTTTAACGTCTATACCCCGCGAAGCGATATCGGTTGCTACAAGCACCCTGTATCTGCCAATCTTAAATCCTTCAAGTGCTTCCTTCCTTTGATTAAGAGACCTGTTTGAGTGTATTTCTGCCGCAGAAATTCCGGCATTGCGTAAATTGTTACAAATTTTTCTTGCACTATGCTTAACCCTTAAAAATACTAAAACACTGCCTTTGTACTCTTGAAGCAATTTTATTAACAGCGGAGTTTTTTGGTCTTTCTTAACAACAAAAAGCTCGTGCTCAACATTTTCAGCGGCAGTTCCGGATCTGTCTATTTCTATCCTGACAGGAAGTTTCATGTGATTGCTGGCAATTTTCACAATGCCGTCCGGCATTGTCGCTGAAAAAATCATCGTTTGTCTATTTTTAGGCACTACTTGCAATATCTTGTTTATCTGCGGAGCAAAACCCATATCAAACATTCTATCTGCTTCGTCTAAAACTAAGATTGAAACATCGTGCAATGCTAAAGTTCTTTGCTGAATATGGTCATTAATCCTTCCGGGAGTTCCTATAATAACATTGGCGTTATCCCTAATTGTTTGTATCTGATGGCGGATGGGAGCACCGCCAATTAACACTGCTGTTCTTATGCCAAATACGTTGCCTATTTTTTGCATGACTTCATTCACCTGTATGGCTAACTCGCGAGTTGGCAATATGATTAATCCTTTTCCTTTTCCGGCTTTTGATATCCGCTGGACTAAAGGGATGCCAAAAGCTAAAGTCTTGCCCGTGCCGGTCTGGGCTATGCCAATAATATCCTTGCCCTCTATAGCTGGAAAAATTGCTTTGTGCTGTATTGATGTTGGATTTTTAAATCCTAACCTTGAGATTAAATCTAGAAGATTCGGAGCTATGCCAAGACCATTAAAAGTCATTTCTGCTTTATTTGATGAATAGGGGTATTGTTCGGGTTGTGTATTTTTTTGCATTATTAAAAAATATATGGCCAGCTTTATCTTTAAGACCAATCAGTAATTATACACCAAAAAAATTAAAATGTCAAAATATTTATAAAAAATCGTCATAGTGACCCTAGGTCCAATACATAATCAACTCTTATTTTTTCTACAAAATCTTGGACGTGGCTTACCAATATTATGGCTCCATCAAAATCATTGATTGCTTTTGCAATGATTGGAATATGACGGAAATTAATATGGTTTGTAGGTTCGTCCAAAATAAGCAAACCTGGCTTTTCCAATGCTATTGCGGCAAAAGCAACCAAGCCTTTTTGACCCTCGGAAAGGTCTCCAATTTTAGCCTTCAAAATTTCTGCGTCCAAAAGAAAACCTGCCGCATGGGCGCGAAGTCCTTGCTCTGTACCGTCTCCTCCCATTGCCCTTGAAAGCGTTTGGTAAACTGTCGCGTTAAAATCCAACGTTGAAAAATCTTGCCTGTAATATCCAATTTTTACTCCTGCCTTAATGTGCTCGCCCTTTGCGTGTCCGGAAGCTAATTTTTCTAAAAGCGTTGTTTTTCCAATTCCGTTAGGCCCGATTAAAAGCAACCTCTCGTGTTTGTTTAAAGTTACGTTTACTTTTTTGTTTACAAATTTATGAGCTTTTACAACCGCAACAGAATCTAACTGCAAGATTACACCACCAAAATCTTTTTGAACCGGAATAGAAAAATTTCTTATTGTTTTATCTTCTCTTCTTAATTCTACAACCTCGCTTTCCAGCTCCTCAATCTTTTTTCTCATCTTAGAAGAAACATCTCTCAAATGCCCTCCTTTCTGGGCAAAAAAGTTTGCTTGCTCTTTTCTGTGGGAAATATCTTTTTCCAGCCTGGCATTTTTCATTCTCTCTCTTTCCAACCGCAACCTAATTTCTTCAACAACGGTAAAATAGTCGCCGGTATATTGCTCAACTTTTTTGGAAAAAATATCCAAATACAAAACGCCCTGTGTAAAAGTGTTCAAAAAATCGGCGTCGTGGGAAATAACAATGCAGGTTTCCGGATATCCAATAATAAATTTTGTTAAATGCTCGATTCCGGATTTATCTAAATTATTCGTCGGTTCATCCAGTAAAAGCAAATCTGGTTTTTGTATCAAAGCCGAAGCCAAGAGAATTCTTGCCTGCTGCCCCCCGGAGAGGCTTCCAATTTTCCTGTCATGCGGTATAAAAAAATTTACTATTTCTAAGGTGTCATTAATTTTTTTATCAATATCATATATTGGCGCCATTTTTTCCCGCGAAGCGGGACCCTCCAAAGCGGTGGCAAAAAATTCTTTTATGGATAATTCCAAATCTTCCCGTTTAATTACCTGTTTAGCTGTGGCAATTGTCACCTCTTTATTGATATTTATCGCTCCCGATTCCGGCTTTGACTCGCCAGTTATCAACTGAAAAATTGTGCTTTTTCCGGCACCGTTCTGCCCCATTAATGTTATTTTTGAACCTCTACGGACAGAAAAACTAGCCTCATTTAAAATAAGTTTATTTGTCCCCCACTCAAAAAAAACATCATTAAATTTTAATACCACTTCATCTGCTGACATAATAAGTATTTTACCTTAATTTCCGGCTAATATCCAGCGCCCATTAAGATAATCGCCATTTAGCGATTATCTCTCAATCCTGATACATAAATGAGATACAAAATAAAAAATGTCATCAACAAAATGATGACATTATGGCAGACGCAAAGTGGAGAAATTAAACTCACCGCTTGCCCCTTTGTAAGTTGGCACCAATATTTTACTGGCAAGAATTGGAGCGCCAGACAAATCGTTGCGGTAGTCATTTCCGATAACCAACAACTCTTCCGGATTAATGGCAAAATCAACCAAAAGGTCTGAATAACTTTTAGGTATCATCGTCAAATGGTAATGCTTATCAAAAATCTCCGGACCAAAAGGCACCCGATCTTTAAACGTAGCCTCTATATCCAGCAATAAATTAGTATTATTCGCATCAGAAGTTGAAACCAATTGAATATCATAACCCTTGACTTGCCGGACAAATTCAACAAACCCACGACGCGGCGGCATTATATTTTCCGGATCATTTTCGCAAAGCACCGTGCCGTAAATATCGCAGGCAACAACCTTAGTTTTAATCATAATTATCTCCTTGTTACGACTCTTTCTTTATTGTAAAAAAGCAAATGTTTACTATCAATTTAAAGACTACCACTTACTATACTTTTGTCAATCAAAAAACCACCTCAATTAAAAGGTGGCTTCCCAAAAATACGTCCTGATCGTTATTTTATTTACTCTGGCGGGCTTGCCACATGCAATAATTCTTCTATTGTTGTTGTTCCATTTTTAACTTTTTCCAAGCCATCGTTAAACATCGGCTCTAACCCCCTTTGTCTTTCCGTGCTCCATATTTGCTGAGCCGAAGGATTTTTAAGTATTAATTCTTCCATCTCTATACCTATATCCATTATTTCAAAAATACCCGTTCTACCTCTATATCCTGAGTCAGAACAATTAGCGCATCCTTTTCCTTTATAAAGCGTAACTTCTTCCTGGCTAAAAAAATTTTCAGCTTCCGGAAAAACCCTAGAAAGTTCTTCTATCGATATTTTATAACTGTATCTGCACTTATCACAGACTTTTCTGACCAATCTTTGCGAAATTACTAATTTGAGAGTCGAAGACAGATAAGATGGTTCAACCCCCATTTCCAAAAATCTTGGAATAACTGAAGCCGCATCGTTTGCGTGAAAAGTTGAAAACAATAGACGCCCGCTCAAAGCGGCATTAACAGAAATGGCTGCGGTTTCTTTATCTCTTATCTCTCCAACTAGAATAATATCGGGATCTTGTCTGATAATAGATTTAAGCCCTTCAGCAAAAGTTAAATTTGTTGAAGGATTCACCTGTATATGATTTACTCCGGGTATTTTATATTCGACAGGATCTTCAATCGTAGCAATATTTATTTCTGAATTATTCAAATATTTTAATAGGGCGTACAAGGTTGTAGTCTTCCCAGAGCCGGTTGGACCTGTGGCCAAAATCATACCAACTGGCTTTCGAGCCGCCTTTAAAATAATCTTTTGCTGATCTTTTGAAAGACCGAGATCGGCTAAAGAAAAATTTTTAGCGTATTCTGCCAATGGTCTGATAACTATTTTTTCTCCATCCAATGTTGGCACCACAGAAACGCGCATATCAACCGCTCGACCATTTTTCTCATATCTTATGGCGCCGTCTTGTGCAGAAAAGTGCTCGTCAGTTCTCATGTCCGACTGCACTTTTATTCTGTTCAAAATATTTTCATAATAATTTTTAGGAATCTGGCCTACCTCATGTAAAAATCCGTCTATCCTAAATCTTATAACAACTTCTGTTTCCCGCGGATCAAAGTGAATGTCTGAAGCTTTGAGGCTTAACGCATCGTCAATTATTTCATCTATAATTTCAGGAGCTATTTTTTGATTTTCTTTAATAATCTTATTGAACCTTACGTCAAGAGGTTTTTTATAAAATAAAAATAAAGGATCAATATCTTCGCTTAGTGAAAAACCTATCGATATTTTCTTGCCGGGAAAAATATTTTTAATTTCTTCTTCTATCCCATCGGCCGAGGGGTCGTCTGTGGTGACAACAACTGTTTTTTCTGTTTCCTCAAATAATATCGCCCTAAATTTTTTTGCTGTTTCTTCCGGAATTTTCAAAACAAGATTTTTCTCCGGAATGTTGGTGTTTAGGTCAAGATAAGGAACCCCAAAATATTCCGCCAATGCCTGACCAAGCAAATCCAGCGTCAAAAGGCCTTGCCTCATGAAATAATCCAAAAAACTGCCATCCTTATTCTTTACAAACACATCAGCCTTTTCTGCATCGTTTTCTTCTATGTATTTTTCTCTTAACAAAATCTCTTTTATTTTGTCTTGATTTGGCTTCATGGTTTAACGTATTTTTTAATCTTTTCTACTATTGCAGAAACCGACATATCTGATTTCACGAAAAAATCAACAGCGCCCAATTCTTTTACTCTATTTATATCTTCAGCTTGGCTTAAATCGGAATCGACGATAATAGGCATTTTTAATCCTTTTTGTTTTAAACTTTTTAAAACGCCGAACCCATCTAGTTCAGGCATAATTAGATCCAAAAGAAGCAAATCAAATTTTTCTTTCTCTAATAGGTCTAAGGCATCTTGACCATTAGAAACTACTTTTGTTTCAAAGCCTTCGTATTTTAATTTTAGATCTAAGGCCGTGGTAATTGCTTTATTATCGTCAGCAATTAATATTTTTAATTTCTGATCCATATAAATTTATTTAATGTAAAGAATAAAAGGCGATTCCTTTTCTATTCTAATGCCTTATTTATAAATTATACCCCTTTTCTATTTAAAATACAACGAAAAAACCACCTCAATTAAAAGGTGGAGACGGTACACTCCCCTACTGGATGCGCTCAAAACTCTTAACTGGAAGCTATGAGGGTTAATATGGATAATTTGAAAATTATTTTGAAATAATTATCCGCTATTTAGCTGAATCTTTTTTGTTTTTTGATTGGCTCCTGAATCCTATCCATATTCCGTTAGGATCCTTAACAAATCCCATTGCAAAAACTCCGTCGTCAGTTTTCCTTTCTATCAAATCCCATGCAATGGGCGCTCCTTTCTTTACCAATTCCTGAAAAGTTTTCTTGGCATCTTTCACTTCAAAGCTTAAATGATCTAACTCAACGCCGTCCTCTTTCCATGGCGTGTACAATTTGCAGTCTTCTGCATAATACATCATGTTTAACCTCTGCCCAGATGCCTCCTCAACCAAGCTTGCCACCCGTTCGCCTGGCATATAGCTGCGCTCTTCAATAAATTTAAAGCCCAGGTTTTCAGTGTAAAATTTAAGTGACTCATCCATGTCCTTAACTCTTATTGCAATATAACTTAATTTCATAATGTTTAATGTTTAATTATAATTTAATTCGTTTAAATGCCCATGTTCCGGCAGTTACTGTTACAACCGCAAAAACGATTAATACTATAAAATCCAGGAAAAGACCGTAGCTTGTTATTCCCAAAATAACCGACCTCAATGCATCAACGGCATAAGAAACCGGATTTATTGTCACAATTATTTTTAACCATATAGGCAGTTTTGTGACCGGAAATAACGCTCCGCTTAAAAAAAACAACGGGCAAATAACAAAGCTTGAGATTAATCCAAACCCTTCCGGACTTTCCATAAGAGAGCCAATCGCCAAGCCAAGACTTGTGACTGCGATCAGCAATAAGATTACAATGACAAAAGTTAAAATTATTGATAACAGGCTAAAATGAATTCCAAAAAATATTGCGCCAAGTATAATCAAAATAATTATTTGCAGCAATCCGTCGGTTGAGCCGCCTAAGGCTTTGCCGAAAAACATCGTGCTTTTATGCAACGGGGCAACCAAGACTTCCTTTAAAAAGTCGATGCGCTTGTCTAGTATAATATACAATCCAAAAAACAACGAGCCGAATAAAACGGTCATCACGAGAATTCCGGGAAATAAAAATTGCTGATAGTTGGCGCCGCTTACGGCTCCTGGCTCAACTATCGACCCCAATCCGGTTCCAAAAATCACTAACCATAAAAGCGGCTGAATAATTGCGCTAATCAACCTTGATGGCTCCCTCATAAAAACAAGGAGCTCCCTGTACCAAATTGCATATAATCCTTTTATTTCTGAAGTTGTATTTGACATGTAATTATCTATTTCCTGAATTCATGGATCTGGTCATCCAACCGCCCTCGCCCTCTTCTGAATTTTCCCTCATTTGCCTGCCGGTTAATTTTATAAATACATCGTGCAATGTCGGCGAATGAAGCTCGACGTTTTCTGCCTCACCCACTTTTTCCAAAATTTTCTGCAAATGAGAGCTGGCGTCGTCTACGGTCAAACTCAGCAAATCATCTTTATATTGCACATGTTTGATATAATCCATTTTTTTTATCTCGGATAATTCCGGATTTTTCGTTTTTATGGTCACCAAATCTCCTCCAAGGCTCTTTTTAAAATTAGATGGGGTATCTAACGCAATTACTTTTCCGTGGTCAATTATCGCAATTCTGTCGCAAAGCTTGTCTGCCTCTTCCATATAATGCGTGGTTAAAATAATCGTTATTTTATTTTCTGTTGATAATTTCTTTATATACTTCCAAAGATTTTCCCTTGTCTGAGGATCAAGACCTAAAGTCGGCTCGTCTAAAAATAATATTTTAGGGCTATGCAAAAAACCCCTTGCCAGTTCAAGACGCCTGCGCATCCCACCAGAATATTTCCTCATCCGTATATTTTGCTTATCGGTCAGATCAACTAATTTCAATCCTTCATCAATTTTTTTGTTAATCTCGCTGGGTTTGACTCCATACATTAAAGCGTGAAGGTAAAGATTTTCCCTGCCGGTTAAAAGGTCGTCTGAGCTTGGATCCTGAAAAACAAACCCAATGCATCGCCTTACCTGAGTAGGATGTTTTGCCACGTCAAAACCGTTTATAATTGCATCTCCGCTGCTTGGGGGCAGAAGAGTAGCCAACATTGAAAGGGTGGTGGTCTTACCTGCGCCATTAGGACCCAAAAGCCCAAAAATTTCCCCCTCGTTTATTTCCAAAGACAAATTATCCACGGCAGTAAAGTCGTCGAATTTTTTTGTCAGATTTTTTATTTCTATTAAAGGCATAACTTTATATTATACTTAGTACGTTTACTTTACCAAAAAAATAACTCAATTAAAAGGTGGTCGGGGAAAAAGCCTGCACTGAGCAGGCCGAGGTGCGCCTATTACTGGATGCGTTAGAAATATAAATTGGAAAATTGTAAGAGTTAAGATGGATAATTTAAGATTTATTTAGATAAAAACTAATCTCTGTATCTCTTCATAGATAAAGAATTTAATACTACGCTCACAGATGAGAATGCCATAGCTCCAGCTGCAATTGACGGGCTCAAAAGCCAGCCCGTTAGTGGAAATAAAATTCCAGCCGCAACGGGAATACCGATAGCATTATAAAAAAAGGCCCAAAAGAGATTCTGTTTAATCTTATTTAGAGTATATTTGCTTATATCCATCGCTTTTATCACGTCCCTTAGGTCGTCTTTGATCAAAACAATTTCCCCTGTTTCCATTGCTACGTCAGTGCCGGAACCCAAAGCAATACCCAGGTCTGCCTGGGCTAACGCCGGGGCATCATTAATTCCATCGCCAACCATTGCTACGATTTTTCCTTCATTTTGTAATTTTTTAATCTCGTCTGATTTCTCCTGAGGTAAAACTTCGGCTATTACTTTATCAATCCCTAATTGTTGAGCGATAGCTTCGCCCACTCTTTTATTATCTCCGGTAATTATAGCTACCGACTTTCCCATCTTGTGTAAAGTGTCTACGGCTTCTTTTGAATTTTCTTTTAATACATCCGCCACTGCGATGATTCCCAAAACTTTTTTACCATAGGCTAATATCATTGCCGTCTTTCCCTGATCCTCAAGATTTATCATTTTATCTTCGATTAACTCAACAGAAATTTTATTTTCCTTCATCAGCTTTCTGGTGCCGAACAAAATCTTTTTTCTGTTTAAATTTGCTTCAACTCCTTTTCCGGGAACCGCCTGAAAATTTTTGACTTCGTGCATTTTTACCTTATCTTCTTTCGCCCTGTTTACAATCGCCTGGGCCAAAGGATGCTCTGAATTCTTTTCTACCGAAGCCGCAATCTCAATAATTTTTAATTTTGAATTTTTAATTTTTAATTCGTTTGGAATTTGGGATTTGGAATTTGGGATTTGCGTAGCTGATATAATATCAGTTACGACTGGCTCTCCTTTCGTAAGCGTTCCCGTTTTATCAAACACAACCATATTTACATCTTTAGCTATTTCCAAAGCTTTACTGGATTTTATCAAAATTCCATTCTTTGCAGCCAATCCAGTTCCCATCATAACTGCTGTCGGAGTTGCCAAACCCAATGAACAAGGACATGCGATTATCAAAACTGCCACAAAAACTGTAATAGCCATAGCTATCTGATGAAAAACTAAAAGCCAAATTAATCCGGAGAGCAAAGCAATTCCAATAACAACTGGCACAAAATAGAACGAAACCTTGTCCGCTAAAAGCTGAATGGGGGCTTTAGATCCCATAGCATCTTCCACAATTTTGATGATTTGACTAAGCATCGTATCTTTACCCACCCTTGTTGCCTTAAACTTTAAAACCCCTGTCTTGTTTATTGTTGCTCCAATAACTTCATCTCCCTTTTTCTTTTCAACCGGCATAGATTCTCCGGTAATTGCTTTCTCGTCCACACCAGAATATCCATCAACAACAACTCCGTCAACCGGGATTTTTTGACCCGGCTTAACTAAGATTACGTCTCCGGCTGCGACTTCAGAAATTGGCACTTCCAGTTCTCTGCCATCCTTTATTATTGTGGCGACCTTAGGCTGCAATCCAATCAAACTTTTTATTGCTGCTGATGTTTTACCTTTTGTTACGGCTTCCAGATATTTTCCAAGAGAAATAAAAATTAGAATAAAAGCTGAGGACTCAAAATAAAAACTGTTCATTGAAACCATTCTTCCAAAAGATAAGAGTACGAGATTTATTAAGCTGTAAAAAAATGCGACAGCTGTTCCAACTAAAATTAATGTGTCCATGTTTGGAGCCAGTTTTAATATTTTTCTAAATCCCGAAATCCAGATATTAAAACAAACTAAAATCACAGTCGCCGATAAAACTGCTTGAACATACAATCCGTATTTTTGAAGGATTGTAGGAACCGGCAGGCCAATCATTGAACCCATGACCATATATATTACGGGCAAACCGAAAACCAGAGACAAAATAAATCTCAATTTCAATTTTTTAATTTCGCTTTCCTTTTCTGATTTGGCATAATCTACGTGGTCTTCTTCTTTCACGTTAAAACTTTCTCCTTCCAAGGCGGCCTTATATCCCAAATCTCTGATATTCTTTTTAATATCTTTGATTGCTATTTCTGCCGGATTGAATTCCAGATAAGCTTTTTCCGTGGCAAAATTAACAGAAGCCGAAGCGATTCCTTTTGTCTTTTTCAAATTATGCTCAATAACGGCTGAGCACGAGGCGCAATCCATCCCCTGAATTAATAATGTTGTTTTTTCCATGTTTTACGTTCGCTTAAATTATATTATTTTTCCTCTACCGCCTTGTATCCTAAATGTTCAATTTTAACTTTTATGGTCGACGGGGCGATCTCCTTTGAATCGAACTCCAAAAAGGCCTTTGAGTCATCAAAACTAACAGCCGCCGAAGCTATACCTTTCTCATCCGCAAGCTCAAGCTCTATTATTTTTGCGCATGACTTGCATTTCATCCCTTGAATTTTAAATGTTGTTTTTTGCATTGTTGTTTGCTTTTAAAATTATTAATCCACTTGTATAGAACCAAAACGTATCATGCCCATGCCGCAGGTAATGTTATAGTTTCCCGGAGTTGTCGGGGTAAATTCCATGCTAATAACATTTCCTGCTTGCAGGAGCTGGGCGTTATTATACAGACCCGGAATTTTAATTGCAGTGCCGCAACCGTTGCCATTATCCTTCACATTGATCGTAAGCTTTACTTTAGTGCCTGCTTTAACTTCAAGAGCATTTGGAGTCAGATAATTGCTTGCAGTGTATGTTGCATTTATCACCTGCGTATTCCCCTGAACCTGCGCAACAGTATTAGCGGCGTCTTTTTTTATATTTGCTGCTCCGCCACCGCCGCATCCGCATCCGACGGATGATCCGGATGAAGCTGCAACCTGATTATTGGTTGTGGCAGCCTCGGCAATTTGAACGCCAGAATCAACGCTCGCCGCGACGTCTACGACTTCGATAGTCCCTCTTATCATTCCCATTGTGCAGGAAAATCCGAAAATTCCTGCGGTTTGCGGAGTGAATTCTTTCACTGCGACTTGGCCAGGAGTCAAATCAACCTGCCCATCAAATAACTGAGCTGAAATAATCGCGCCATTGCATCCTAATGAATCACTTCCGGTAATTTCCCATTTTACGGGGACTCCGGCTCTGACCTTAAAATAATTTGGCGAGTCGCCCGATCCGGAAGCCGTCATAGCAATTACCTGTTCTCCATTTACAATCGCAGGCAAACCGTCTTGGCCGGTCGTTGCTTTATGTGATTGGTTATGATTGAAATTAAATCCCGTAAATCCTAAAACCGTAAATTGGTTTGACATATTAAACAGCGCAAAAAATAGAACTAGGAATCCCGCCACTTTTAAAAATCTTTCTGCTAAATGCGGCTTTGAACCAAATTTCACGGAAGACAATCCGATAAAAAATAACACGGGAATCGTTCCCAAGGCGAATGCCCCCATTATCAATGCTCCGCTGAATACATTTCCGGAAAGCAAAGCTAAGCTCTGTGCCGTAATTGTAAATCCGCAAGGCAGAAAAAAAGTTAGAGCTCCCATAACAAACGGCATATATTTCCCCTGGAAATTACTTTCGTTGGCAATCTTTCTAGTAAATGACTTTGGAGCTGCAATCTGAAACTTCCTGAATGCTTTTACCCCCAGCATCTGCAGACCCAAGGCAATCATCAAAAAAGAGATCACAACAACTAAATATGCAGTGATTGTAGGAGAAATCTGCAACCTACTTCCTATCAACCCCAACACTCCGCCCAAAACCGTGTAAGAAATAAGCCTGCCGGCGTTAAACATTATATGCGGTTGGAGTTTTTTTGAGGTCGATTGCTCTGCCGAGTAAAGGTCATTCCACTGTTTTGACATAGATAAAACAATTCCTCCGACAAGCGCGGCGCAAGAAGACATACCGGCCAAAATTCCGAAGCCTAAAAATGTAAGCAAAGATGACGTTGAATTTAAAGCAAGGAAATTAGCAATCCCCATTTTATCTAAAATAAGGAAAGCAATAATGATAAAAATAGCAATATTAAAAGCAACCAAAGTCGGGCTAGCTTTTTTAACTCCGTCTTTTTCTTTAACTTTATTTTCTGTCTTGCTTTGCTGGTCGGCAAACGTATAATTTTCTTCCCTGAAAATTTTAGTTAACCTATCCGGGTTTGGCCTGTCGCCTTCGTATTCAACAACAACTTGCCCGCTAGACGTAGAGGCGTCAACCGCTTTGATATTCGGCAAATCTAAAAGTTTTTTTTCAATTAAAATTTCGCATGAGGCGCAATGCATTCCCTCAACTTTATAAATGTGCTCTTTTACATTTTTTGCATGCACGTTTCCGTCCTCTTTTTTCTCCGGTTCAGCCACAACCTGAGAATTTACAGCTGGCTCTGAAGTTTTCGCATCTTTTTCAGAAAAAACAAAATTTTCTTCTTTAAAAATTTCGTTTAACTTTTCTACGCTCGGAATTTCGCCCTCGCACTCTATTAAAACCTCCCCTCTATACTCTGATACTTCGATATATTTTATGCCGGGAAGTTTCGACATTCCTTCTTTTATTAATATCTCGCAGGAATGACAGTGCATTCCCTCAGCTCTGTAGATTTTCTGACTCATATTTTTTTCTTTATTAATTTTATTTTGTTTACTTATTAAAAAGTTTAGTTACTTTTAATATCTCCTCTGTCATTTCTTTCTTCTTTCGCTCATTTGTCGATGCCATGGCATTCTTAAAACAGGAATTCAAATGGTTCTCCATTAACATCTCGTGGGCAGATCTTAAAAGCCCTATTACGGCCAGATCCTGTTGCATAATATCAATGCAATATTCGTTTTTCTCGGTCATGCCTATTATTTTAGCCAATAGGCTATGCGCTTTTTTAAAACCAATGAGCGCTTTCTCTTTATTTGTTGTCATATTTTTTAAATATGTTAATAATATTAAGCTTTATTTATACCTATACCATAGGTATAGGTATATGTTAGCAGATACAAAACCCTTAGTCAAGAGTGAACAACTATTTTTTATTTTATAAGACAAAAAAATCGCCGAAAAGGCGAAAACAGGCTAAAGGATTTGTGCTGAAAATAGTCATTCGGTATCGCATAATACCAGGTGCTACGTGCGCGGGCTCGTGGACACAGTTTATCCTAAGCCTGCCGAAGGATTAGAACCAAGATTATAGTAAATTACGGACAAATTAGGATGCTAGAGCTTATCGCTTAATGTTTTTGTACGAAGTATTTTATTCGCTCTTTCTCTCGTTCACTAATCTTGATAAATAGTTAAACATTAATTTGAATTGTTTTTTGGTAGAAAATTTACTCCTAACAGTTCTAAATCCATTTACTATAATTGCCTCTTTTATTTTTTCATCAGATAACAATATATCAATTTTCTGCGCTAATACGGCGGTATTTTTGGGCTCAATCAAAAATCCGTTAACCCCGTCGGTGATTATTTCCGGAATGCCACCTATATTTGTTCCTATTACGGGAATTCCGCATGCCATCGCCTCTAAATATACTTGACCAAATGTTTCGTTTTCAGATGCTAAAACAAAAATATCCGCTCCATTGTATACCAAGGGCATTTCTTCTAATTTTATTTCTTTAAAAACAACTCTTCCCTCCAAATTATTCAATTGGATATGGCCCTTCAATTTTTCTATTGCCTGATGAAATTCCTGATTAAATGATTTTGGAGGAACAGCTACGGCGATAGCTATCATTGCATTTTGGTGTTTTTGATAGATATGCGAAAATGCTTTTAAAAGTGCCGTCAATCCTTTTTCTTCCAAAATATCTTTTGTTCCATCTATAATACGAGATGCATGTAAGATAATTTTACAATTCTCAGGAAAACCAAATTTTTCTTTAATCCATACCTTACCTAGGCCCGGCTTGAATTCCTCGATGTTGACACCTAAATATTGCGTATGAAGTTTATTAATACTAATACCTTTAGAAAAACAATCTCCTGTTAAACTTTTGCTAACGCATAAAATTTTCTCCCAAAAAAGGTCCTTTACAAGTGACTTTTGTATGTCCACGCCTATAAAAGAGTGCATGTTTAAAACCATCGGGACTTTTGCTGAAAAACAAACCATATTTAAAACCAAACTAAAAATGGGCGGTAAATAATAAAAATCCTGAACACCTATAATATCAATCTTTTCTTCTGCGATAAGTTTCTGCAAAAAAACGAAAAAATCCATTGACTTACTTTTAATCTCTTGCTCGGGTATTTCTTTTTTATCAAAAAACTTCTTATAACTTAAATTAAGAAAATCTTTTCTAATAATTGACACGCTATTACGTCTTTCGTGCCCCTCTTGCTTCTTTGTTGGAGAAGGAAGCAAAAATAATAACTCATGAGAAGTTTTTTGAGAGTAACCAATCAAATTTTTGATAAATCTCTCGATCCCTCCGGCGCTTATTTCTGGGGAAAACTGACTTATAAAAAGTATCTTCATTATATAAAACCCAAACGGCTTAAATTTTCGGGAATATATTCAAAATACCATAATTTCATATTATTTTCAAACTAAAAGGCCATCTCAATTAAAAAGCCTGCCCGCGCAGGCAGGTGGCTACATTTTTATATAAAAAAATAGCCCCTTGGTTTTACCGTGGGGTATTAAGATTAGCAAAATGCCTAACCTTTATATCCTCTGCTATTAAGTTCATCATCAAGTTGTCGCGTAGACTTGCCTTGAGCTTGGCGCTCAGCAATTTCAGAACGGATATCATTAGTGCTTTTAGTTCGGTTTATCTCACGATTTATGGGTCCGGTCCAGCCACCTGCTTTTTCGATCTGTGCCTTTCTTTCCTCGGGAAGCTGATTATCCGGATGATCCGTAACAAGCGCGCCATCTATACTTAGCGCTAAATCAGGTCCTCTGGCGTGCAATTCATCTTCCAGTTGTTTTGTCGGTCTGCCTTTAGCCCGACGATGGAAAATTTCTTGTTCAATTTCGAATTTGCTTTTCTGCCTATTAATTTTTCTGTTTAGCCAACCAAACATAATATTCTCCTTCCTTCTTTTGTAAAAGAGCAAACCATTTGCTCATACCTTCAGACTAATCCTAATTAAAATTTTGTCAATAAAAACCACCTCAATTAAAAGGTGGCTTTATTTTGTGCGGGCTCGTGGACACAGTTTATCCTGAGGCTGCCGAAGGATTAGAACCAAGGTTATAGCTAATTACAAACAAATTAGGATACCAAACCTAAATGCCTAGAAAAATGGCTCCACGATTGCTGTACTTCTTTTATAAGCTGTTTTGCTATGTCTTCTGAAATCTTCTTTTTACTGACATATTGCTCGGCCGAATTTTTCATAAACTCTTTGTATTCTTTTTCTCCCATTTTTTCCATTTTCTTAATTTTCGGGGAAACAGATTTATAAAAATCTGCCGTTGTATCTTTAATACTTTTTACCACATTAATCTTAATTGACTTACCCTCCTTTGAAGCTAAAAACATACTAGCGGCCACACCAAGCGCCACCCCAGCCATTGTGCCTTCTAAAAATTTTGTTGTATTGCCTTTATTGCTTTTTGCCATAATTTTATTTTATATGCTTATATTTTTTTCGACTTTACTTTTTAGCTAATTTTTTTTCTGGTCACAAAATGCCAAATAATGGAAATAAGCGCCAAAATCAAAAGTATATGGATTAGACCGCCAATTGGATAGAAAACAAATCCAAGAGCCCAAAGGATTATTAAAATAATTGCTATTTCTAAAAACATAAATTTATTTTTTAAAATTTTTATTTTCGCGACCTTTGTTAAATTGCTACTTTTTTTCTTCCTCTTTATTAAGTTTCTCAGCTGCTTCCGGAGTTGAAACTGTTTTGCTTATTGAAAGCAATCCGACTATTACCCAAGCTACAAAAAAATAAACAAGCATAGCAACTAAGGTTGTCCATTCAAAAATAATTCCTTGAATTTGAGTTCTGCCAAATATGCTCAAAAATGGAGCAACTAAAAACTGCGTAATAGAATATATAAAACCGACAAAACCGGAAAGAGCATTTGCTCCTAATAATTTAAGAACAAAACGAAAAGCCATAATAATTTCAATAAGGCCAAGCAAATACCAAATAATTTGAATACCTTTATATATCGGCTTTGTTGTTGGAGAATTGTAAGATGAATCCATATATTTTTTGTTAATAATTTTTCTATTCCTCTCATCTATTCTGATTACGCCGTCCGACATCATATTTTATTACAGGTAAGCAAGTGGAAGTCCCTTCAAAAACCACCTCAATTAAAAGGTGGCTGGAAAAAAGCCTGCACTGAGCTTGCCGAAGTACGCGGGTGGCGGGACAATTTCCAAACCTTTTAGCGGGAAAAGGCGTTTCCAATTCTGGAGCTGGCAGTTAAGAAAATAAATCATTTATTGGCTCTAATTTAGGTTATTTAGACACGGGAATGGATTTAGTATAACCAGTCTCAGCATAAAGAACCACTTCTCCTCTTGCGCCCGTATTACTAAGTGTAAGTAAAAAGGTCGTAAAGAAATAATTAAAAAATTATTGACCGGTAATTTTTCAAGGAGCCGCATTTTATTTCGAGAATAAAGCTGGCTGCAGTAGAAAATGTTACTGATCTAATAGTTAAAATACAATGCACGGAGAAAATTGCGAAGAAGGAAGTCACGAAGAATGTGGATGCCACCATACGCATGAACCGATGAAGAAAGAGTTCAAGTTAGCTAAGTTAGAAAAGAAGGAAAAAATGCTAAAGGCGGAATTAGAGTTTATCGGACAAATCAAAGAAATGATTAAAAAAATGCCAGAAGAAAAAAAATAGAATAAAATTAAAGGTCGAATAAAACACCCTTTAGAAGGGTGTTTTATTTTTTATTACCAATTATACTCTATTAGCTTTGCCTCTTTCCGTGCAGGAGCATATCCACCGCATGTTGCATAGAGCCAGCCTCTGTAACTTCACCGGCGTTCACGAAAAATATTTCATCAGCCTTTGCAATTGTATTTAAGCGGTGTGCGATAATAACCTTTGTTGTTTTTGCTGGCAACTGGTCAATTATTTCTTGAAGCAATTGCTCGGTAACCGTATCTATGTTCGCTGTTGCTTCGTCTAAAATCAAGATATCTGGATTTCTCAGAGTCGCCCTAATAAATGCGACCAATTGTTTTTGTCCTAAACTGATGGCATCTCCACTTGAAACGATACAAGTATCAAGACCGTCGGAAAATCGCGAGATCAATTTTGTTAAATGTTCTTTTTCCAACATTTCTACCAATTCATCATTGGTGTATTTATCATAATCTCCGTTTCCGTATAAAATATTTTCACGAACTGTGCCGTTGAATAAAAACGGCTCCTGCAAAATAAATCCAATCTTTTTTACCCGATCGTCTGGCTCATAAAAACGAATGTCTTTCCCCTCTAAATAAACCGTGCCTTTGCTCGGATCATAAAGGCGCGCCATCAAAGATGCTGTCGTTGTCTTCCCTCCTCCAGTTGGACCTACAAGCGCATAAGTTTTTCCTTTCTCAAGCGTGAAGTTAATATTTCTTAGAACGTCCTTCCCTTCTACATAATGGAAAAACACATTCTTGAATTCAAGCACGGCAGAAGATTTAGAAAATGTCGTTACTATTTCTTCCTCCTTCGGTAATATCTTTATGTCAGACTCAAGTCCCAACACTTCAGAAATACGATCTAGACCCGCAAGCGCGAGTTGGAGCGACGGCCAGACAGATGCAAGTTGGCGGAGCGGGTTATAAAAGTTGTTTACATAAAGTAAAAATCCTATAAGCAGACCTACTGTAAAATGACCCAACGATATTAGATAAATTCCGTATGCTAAAACAGCAAGCTGAGCCAAAGAAGAGGCGAGTACATATATTGGGTTAAACACGTTGCTGGCCACGCCGGCTGAAACAGAGGCAGAATAGTTTGCTTTATTAGCTTCCTTAAATTTGTTTCTAAAATAATCAAGGCGATTGAATGCCACTATAACTTTGAAATTATTTATACTTTCTTGAATTTCGGCACTCATGCCTCCCAATGTGCGAAGTGATTTTAAGCTGACGCGCTTAACCCAAGGATTAAGCAGTTGAGTTGCTATTAGGGCTATAACCGCTGGCACAAGCGCGATAAGACCGAGCCAAAAATTAATAAAAAGAATGAAAATTCCCGTACCGGCTATTAAAATAATGTTGCTGATAAATTGCATCAATGCCTGAGAAAAAAACTGGTTAAGTTTATCCGTATCATTGTTTATACGCGAGATAAGGTCGCCCGCCTTGTTTTGATTAAAAAAAGCAACTGGGAGTTCCTGAAGCTTGCTAAATATTTTATTTCTTAAGTTAAAAAGTAATCTTCTTCCCACGCCACCCATAAATATAATCTGAATATAGTTTGAAATGAGGCCAGCTATAAAAATAACAGCCAGCAATACGGAAAACATTAAAACCCCGTGGAAATTTTTTCCAACTATATAAACGTCTACGATATGAGCGATAATAATAGGCACAACAAGCGAGACAGCAGCGCTTACCAATATGGCAATTATTGAAACCGTCACTGGAGTCGCTTCCTCCGACATTAAAGGCACAAGCCTGCGCCATGCAGTGACAAGGACGCCTTTTTGTTTTTCTTTTTCTATATCTGTTTTTGAAAGAGAGTAATCCATTTTATATTTATGAATGAAGGAGGTATAAAAAAATTTATTTTATTATACCGACCGAATGATTAAATATATAAATTGCAAAACAATTTCTATTTATCGCTGTCAACACTTAATTCATACTGGTTTATAGACCTTTGCGACTGAAGAATTTGGTCGTATTCAAGCGAAGATTCCATCAACTCTTCGTGCGTTCCTTTGGCAAGTAACTCCCCTTCCATTAAAAGAATAATCTGGTCATAATGCTCAATGGAAGAAATTTTTTGGGTGACAGATATGAGTGTCAATTCAGGATAATTTTTTGCAATATTGCTTAAGATATTTTTTTCCGTGCTGGCATCTACGCGTGCGGTAAAATCATCCAGTAATAATACTTTTGGATTAAGAGCTAGAGCACGGGCAAGCATAATTCGCTGTTTTTGTCCGCCGGAAAGACTCGTTCCCCTCTCCGAAACTATTGTGTCTAACTTTTGCGGCAACGCGTCAATATAATCTTTTAGTTCTGCGGTTTCTATTGCCTTTTCGACATACTCATCTTTAACCGTATTACTAAACGCGATATTTTCTCTTAAGCTCAAATTAAACATAACACTGTCTTGAAAAACAAATCCGACTTGGCTGTGCAAACTTTCCTTGTCGTATTCATTAATATCTCTGCCATCAAAATAAATTTTACCGGATGTTGGAGCCAGAAGGCCGGTAAGCAAATACAAAATCTGAGTTTTACCAGCTGCTGTCGGGCCGATAATGGCAGTCTTGCTGCCGGCTTTTACTGAAAAAGAAACGTCTTTGAGAGCTGATTTGTCCCCAAAATTAACCGTTACATCTTTTACTTCAATGTCTCCCTTGAGAGCAATTTTCAATCCGCCCGTTTTCTTTTCAATGGGAGCTGTAAGCACATTAAAAATTCGCCCGTATGATGCTTGGGCTTGAGCGATGAGATTGCTTATGAACCCTAAAATAAGTATCGGGAAAATGAGAATGGCAAGATAACTATTGAACGCAGTAAAACTGCCGAGCGACATCGTTCCCTGAATAACAAAATGTCCTCCCAACAAAACTATAGTAAGCGTTGCAATGTTGGTAAAAAATGTAATGACAGGAATAAGGCTTGAGAATAAATTTAATATTTCAAAGCTGATTTTTTTTGCTTCATTATTAGCGGCCAGGAATTTTTTGTCCTCGGGTCTTTGAGAATTAAGTAAACGAATTAATGCTGAACCTAAAATGCTTTCGCTGATAACTTTATTGAGCCAGTCTATCGCTTCTTGAGACCGCGTAAAAAGCTTACGCACCTTGGTTAATATAAAAAAGAAAGCCCCTCCAACAAAGGGCGTGATCGCAAGCACAGCAAGCGCCAGCTTCCAATCGGTAATAAGTAATAGCACCGATATGCCGATGATTAAAAATATTGACGATATAATTGATGAAACGGCCATTGACACAAATGTTTTCACCGCATCAACGTCTGAAGTAAGGTTTGTTAGAAGTCTAGCTGGTGTTGCGGCCTCAATATAAGAATAAGGCTGCACTGATATTTTTGCCGCAATTTCGTTTCTCATGTCTCGAGCTACTTTTTCGGATGCATAAACCTGCACTATGTTCTGCAGGTAGGTAAATACGAAAATAAAAAATGCGACAATTGAAAATTCTACAACTAGATTCTTAATAAAAAAATTGCCTTTTGCGTAGCTATCAATAGCATTCGAAATAATCTCTGGCACAGAAATACTCAACGCATTCGCAATAATAGTAAGAACCACAAGCGTAATTATAATGCCCGTATATCTGCGCAATAAACCAAAAAGGCTTGTCCCGCCTCGGGCGGGATCCCGCTGTGGCGGGAGAATATTTTTATTTTTTTGTTGATCGTTTTCTTCTGGCATAAAAATATTTAGGATTTATCGTTCATCTTATCAAAAAAGTCGTCCTTAATAAAGACGGCAGTTCAAATCCCTTCTCCTGTATCCCAAAATCAGACAAAATCTCCGAACAAAATTAGTGAAAAAACATTGCGCGGTCGGTGATCAAATATAAAACTTGGTCTATTAACGATTTTCCGAATATAGAGGCAATCAAGTTAGTCTAAATTTGAGATATACAAACCTTTTGTTAGTTCTTGTGCCTTAATTTACTAAGTCCCCAAAAAAATATGCCCACACCTGCCATCCAAATACCTATACCTACTGGGGATGCCCAAGAAAATATTGCTGATATATCCATAAATATATTTTTTGATTAATATTTAATTCTTTATTATTTTCGGCGCTTTAAAACATTTTCATAAAACATTTCCTGTTTTTGGGCTTTTGGCCCAAGCTTGCCGGATTTTGCCGAGGCATGCTTGGCGGGTGAAATATTTTTTGACAAAGGAGTACCGGTAGAAGCGTGCAATCCTCCTTCATGAAAAGATATTTTGTGTTGTTTTTTTTGGGCAGGTAGTATTGTTTTTTTGGAATCCATATATTTTCCTCTTTGTTATTTTTTTTAACCTATTAATATTATGCCGTTCTATACTTCAATTTATTACATCCAATAACCTAACCAAAAACCACCTCAATTAAGAGGTGGCTGTTAAATTATGGATTATCTCTTCCATCACCTGTTACAGGTATCTCTGCTCCCAAATATTTAGGCTTTGTATTAAATATTAAATCTAATACTGCTTTCTCGTTTGCAAAAACTTCTCTAACATAATTTTTAAAAAGAATATGACCCGCGTCAGCGTTAACTCCATAAGCGTCTATCCCGAGTTCGCGAGCAATAAATACAGCGCGTGGCAAATGAAATGACTGGCTTACAATAAGGGCCGTTCTCACCTTAAAAATATCACGAGCGCGATACATTGTGCTATACGTGTTAAAGCCGGCATGATCAAGAAAAATATCCTGGTCTAAAACGCCCTTATTCAAAAGATAAATACGAACTGGATTAACTTCGTTATAACTTACGGTGCTATTGTCTCCAGATACAATAATTTTTGATACTTTTTTTAATTTATATAATTGAATAGCCATGTCCCCTCTATCTTTTAGTATAGGGGAAAGGTTACCGTTTGATAACACGGCTGCTCCGGGTATAATCGCAGTTTCTGCGTCAGGCGCTTCTGAAATTTTATTATAGATATATGGTTTAGATTCAATATAAATAATCGAATTAATAGCAAAAATTGAAATAATAATTGTTAAAAAAATAATTGTGCAAAAAATAAAAAAGCGCTTCATATATATCATTTTAACAAAAAAACCACCTTAATTGAAAGACGGTTTCTATATTTCTGTCTATTTTTTTCAAATCCCTGTGCGGTTAAGCGTCCGGGACATGAACTTTTTTCCCGAAATAGTCGAGGTCTCAGCATGACTAGATACTAAAACTGATGGCGCAGCCGATGGTCAAATATTAGAACCTGGTTTATTAATGAGTTTCCGAATGTGGAGAGTATAGTTTTGGAATAAAAAATCTCCGGCAAATAGACGGAGATAATACTAAGACGTCTCGTTATAGTTTTCTATACTATAACCTAATCGTCAATTGAAGTCATTTGGCCCGGGAAAAGGCCATCACCCTCTTCTTAATAAGGCTCACTGGTATCCACACGGCTTAACGGTACATTCGCCAACCCACTTTCAACGGACAATATTTCCGATGAAACAATTGACGGGTAATTCACAATTAACTTTTTTCTTGTGGTGCTGGGCTGGGGGACGGAATCGTCTAGGCTACCATAATACCAATATCCCGATCGACTGGTAATGGCAACATCTATTACAACCCGTTCTTTTTGTTGCTCTAGAACTTTGAAGTCAAGGGACAGACTATCCCAGGTGTCGTAAGTGCTGGAAGCTGTATGCTCACTGTCCCTATTATATGGAATCGGCAAATCCAGTTTGATTCGCTTATAACCTGTCTCTAAAATTTCTAAAAATACGCCTTCTTCCGTGGCAACAATCTGAAAATTAATATTCAAAAAGCAAAATTGGAAAAGAACATCGGTATTCATCCTCCACCATCCTTTCTTGTTAAGGGGCAAGCCATTCTCACTCCACAATCTTACATTAATCCTAATTGCATTTTTGTCAACTAAAAACCACCTCAATTAAAAGGTGGCTTTTGGAGTTAATTAGTTAAAGTCCGATTACTTTTTTGGCGATGGTTACTGAAGCGGGCAGGTTACCATTAAAATTTAGCTTTCCGTTATTGAAATCAAGAGATTTAATATAAAAATTTCCATATCCCCCGCTGGTTAATTGCTGCTTGGCAAAACTTTCAAAGGAAGATTTGGCCGACTCATATAAATTCCTTGGTATAGGAAGCCTCCCAATTTCAAGTTTTGGAACTTCCACGTCAACATTGTCGTCTTTTATGGTTAAATTTCCTTTTATATAAAAGGGGATGGGCCCTTTCGGAATTTTAAACTCGTTAAAAACATTTTCAACTGTCTGAATATCCGCCTCGGAAACATTTGTTGCTTGGGCATAACCTTTTAATTTATCGACAGATAAAATTCCTGAAACTTCAACGCTTCCGTCCGGATCAATTTTAAACTGCACATCTTTCATAGGAAAATATTCCCAGTCCGCGCTGTTTGCATTAATGGTTGCCGTCACCTCTTGGGAAGTCCAGGAATTATTTATTTGGTTAGAGCCTCCCCATTCCAGACTAGACTTTATGCTCTGTGCAGAATCAACAACAGCGATATTCACTTTATTTTTTTTAGCAGCCGAAACATAATCCGCTTGCGTATATTTAACTCCCAAGTCCCTTGGTTTATCTGAACCAAAAATTGCAGATAGCCCTGGAATAAATCCTAAATAACCCAAAGCCAGAATAATAATAACTATTATAGCCAATACGACGATAACTAAAGTTTTTAAAATTTTCATATTTTGTATTATTCAATTGTATTTTAATTAACTTATTATACCAGCCTACCGGCAGACAGGCAACCAAAAAGCCGTCATTGAAACGGCTTCAGGATTTTGCGCGGAGTAGTCAACAGCGTTAGAACGATAATTCAGAGCCAAACCGAGTATATTTACATACCGGATTTACGCCCCGGAGCCACTCCGCCCTGCGAATTAAAATAATTTTATAATATCCTATTCCCATTTTTTTATCTTGTGTTTGTTTTGCAATAATTTTTTGAATTCGTGGGTTTTCACAAAATCTTCGTATCGAACGACATAAACCGGCTTGTTCGTCGCCATACTTAATGGAGCAAGCTCTTCTAATTGTTTTCTACTATCTACTTTTATCAAAATCTTGTAACCGTTTGGCAAATATAAATCCCAATAATTTATTCCGTTCATTCGCGTTTTTCCGGGTGTTTGGAAATACTTCCGTAGTTCTTTTTGGGATTCCTGATAACTGAAAAGAGTAATCACTGTAGAAAAATCATCTAAATCACCTGCTTTATTATTTTTAATCATTTCGAGCAAGCTATTCTCAAATTTTTGGGGCAGTTTCATTGTTAATTCTGGAAGGTTTGAAATTGAAAAACGCCACAATACGCTTAATAAAAACAATTTTGCTTTATCTGAATCGGCGCCCTCAAACACCAGGGCGTCCCCGGAATCTATGCCTTTTATCTTCCGGGGTTCTGCATCTAAAAATATCTTCTTGCCGTACTCATCATATTTTCTACCTATTTCTCCGTCACATTCTGCACATAAGATTGTTTCATCATATAATCCAACCCTGGGATAGCTTGGATACTCCTTCTTCTCTGCTAACATAACCAAAGACAATCCCTCAACCTTTCCGCTGGGATACATAAAACGAATGAAAGACTCGGGGATTATATGAGCCTTGCATAACTTTTTTTCCTCCTTACAATATTGGCACTGCATTTCTGTATTTTTGTTTTAGATTAGCTCTTATTTTATAAAAATTCAACAAAAAATCGCTTACTACGGCGATTTTTATTTACTCGGGAATTTAATTGTTAACAGTAGCATTTCCATCTCCCAAACATACCTGATGCCTCATATCCCACCATAAACACTGAGCGGCTTGCAAAGTGTCGGGATCTGCAATGCTTGTGGACATACTTCTCACGTTTTCTATGAACTTATTTTTTGATTTATCAGAGGCCTCTTTTGCGGTATTACCCTTAAGCAACGAAAGCATTACTTGATTTGAAGATTCCATAAATGGTTTGGCCTTAGGGTCTTCTGCTGGACGACCAACATATCTATGATCAGTTACGAAAATAAAATCGTCATCGTAGCCTATATATACTGACTTCTCATCTTCAACCACTTCTGGCCCCAATTTCTTTCCGGAACTGCAAGACAGGGCATACGTTATTTTACCTTGCAAAAATTTGTGGTTATCACCAGCTTTAATCAAAATTTCGTCATTATGACCGCAAATGCAATCATCACTTCCGTGTCCATTTAAGAGTATCGCCTTTGGCTGTAATTTGTTGACTCTCCCCTCAAAATCATTTTTGTTAGCTTTTTCTCCGGCCAAATCAATAACATCTATCTTCTTAGATTGAGCAAAGGAAATAATTTCCTCAGCCCACGTTGAGATATATCTTGTTGTAATATCGTGTTCTGGTCTGGTTATAACTAATTTCATATGCTTATGCCTTCTTTGAAAGATTGTAACCATTCCATCTGCATTTCAGCCAACTTCTCTCCGACTTTATCGCCATCCTGAACTTTTTTAACCAATTCATCACGATTAAAACTGCCCTCAGATCCAAGAGAAATAACAGTATCTGAAGACAAGACGCTCAAACGCGCCAATACTAATTTGCGGACTTCTTGATCAGATAATAAATTTGTATCGCTTTGATTGTTTTCCATAATTAGATAATTTTTAGTTTTTCTAATTTCTCTAAAATCTCATTACTCAATGGCGTATTAGCTTCTACCTCTACATACGCAGCATTCCAAGTAATTGGCCTGCCATCTTCCAATACTAAAATAATCTCCTGCCTTATTCCTAAGGGCAGATTAGAATATATTTTGATAAATTTTTCTCTTGTTCCTTCACTCATAGTTATTTTGTTCATCTTTATTATAGCACAAAAAATACAACCGATGATACTGTATTACTACCATAGCATAAATAAAATTTCAATTAACTACTGCTTTTTCGAAAACCATTTTTGTTTATTTTGGTTTTTTATACCATTTACCATCAAGTTTATAAAGGTCATATCCATCATAGACCGCTTCATATAAAGCCACGAAGTTATTGGCTCTTCTACTGGCTTCTTCGTCTGAGAGTTTCACGCCGTAGTTTTTTTTATAAAGCACTTTAAATTCTTCTACTGCCTCTTTGGGTAACATTTTAAATATTTTTTAATTTTATTATTCGCCATACATCTCGCGATAGTATGCTTCGGCATCTTCCTTTCTTACAAATCTCTTTCCGGTATCATTCCCCTCTTTGTCATAAACCGCATAGCCAGTTAGCTCGATGGGTGCTCCGGTTTTCGCTTGTTTTATTTTTTCAACTTGTTCGTCTTCCATAATTTATTTTAAAACTATCTTTTTAATACTTTAAGTCAGATTCTAAACACACCATCGCCATTCCTATGTTCCCATCGTGCCAAGCATTCGCTATTGATTGCGCCTGCTCCGCCAGCGTTTCCGGATTACTCTTTGCCCATTCATAAAGCACAGGAAAGTTTTCCTTGTCTAACTTCACTCCCAATATCTCTATTATTTCATTTTCTAGATTCTTTTTCATAGATTTTATTATTTTTATTTTGCAATACTTCTCCAAGAGTTATTGCTTGTTCTGATATCACAACTACCGGTTATTTCATTACACCTCATATAGCCGTTGTTAAGAAAGTAATATTTAGGGAATAAAAAGTAAAAAATAACAACGATAGCAACAAGGGAGATCGCCCATAGTAAATACTTTTTGATTGTTTCGCTCATATAATTAACATTTAATATTATTATTGAGATATTTAATTAGGTCGAGCCGTGGTCAGTTTCAAAAGAGCTAATTCCCCTCACAAATTTTATAGAAACAGGGGCTACAAGGCATTGGGAGAAGAAAAGAAAAAACCTATTTTGCCGCCATGGAAAGAGATTATTGAAAATCCCAAAAATGATTTTGAGCTGGAAAGCAATTTTAGTTTTGCCGGAGGCATAGCTATAAAAACAGGAAAAATAAGCAACTTAACAGTTTTGGACATTGATTGTAAAGACTTTCCAGAATTGGATAAGTTGCCACCAACTTTTACGACTGCCACAAGAAAAGGACTACACAAATGGTACAAACACACAGACAAAGTTGGACAAAACCAGAATCAAGCAAAAAACATTGATATTCGTTCAGATGGTGGACTTATATTTGCTCCACCAACTAAATATCAATTATTGGATGGGTCTTGGGCTGGCTATGAAATTGTTGAAGATTTACCATTTGCCGAATTTCCAGTTGATTGGTATTTGGATTATTTAAAACGTTATCCGTTTCAAAAAGTAGGAGGGAAGAATCAGCCAGGACAACCACAAGAAGCTTTTGATTATTCTTCGGCTATATACGGAGTAGAAGACGGCGGCAGAAACAACTTATCAGTCAGAGTGATTGGACACTATTTAGCTGGAGCAAAAACTGAAGAAGATTTTAAGGTTGCATGGGAAGCTACAAAAATGTGGAATACGCAAAACAAACCACCAATTGAAGAAGCTGAATTAAAAGATAAGTTTAATTTCTACAAAAAAAAGGAAGAAGCCAAAAATACAGGCGATGTTTTTACAAGAATAGGACAAGCAAAGATATTTATAGAAAAGCAACCAATTTACTTTTCTCCCGAAGGATTATTATGGTTCTGGAATTTTGATAGATACTGTTACGAACCAAAGGATGAAACTGATTTGCTAAACGGAATTCGCAAAGAGATGAATATTGATACGGTCGGTAGCGGAAACCGAACGCAAATATTAAATGCTTTAAAACAAGTGGGGCGCGAACAAGCGCCTCAGTTAAAGCCGAAGGGGTGGATACAATTTAAAGATGTTTTAATAAATCCAAAAACATTGGAGCAAACAAAAGCAGATCATAAATACTTTTTAACCAACCCGATCCCACATAAACTCGGCGAATCGGAGGAAACGCCGGAGATAGATAGGCTTTTACGAGAGTGGGCCGTTAAAGAAGGCGTTCAGGATGAGAGTTACATAAAAAGTTTATACGAATATATATCGTATGCCTTAACAGATGATTTGTTTATGCAAAGGATAATTGCCCTGACTGGCGGAGGAAGCAACGGAAAAGGAACTTTTTTGAAAGTTGTAGAACAGTTGGTTGGTCGCAATAATTGTATTTCCATAGATATAAAAAAATTATCAATAAATAATTTTGCCATGAGTTCTATTTACAAAAAACTCGTGGCGTTTGCCGGAGAAGTTGGATATAACGATCTGTCCAGTACAAATGTTTTAAAAAAAATAACAGGAGAGGATTTAATAGAATACGAGTTCAAGGGCAAAACTTCTTTTACCGATGACTGCATTACTACTTTCTTCATTGCAACCAATAGTCTGCCAACTACCCCGGATAAATCACTTGGATTTTATAGGAGGTGGGTTATCACTGATTTTCCAAACATTTTTAACATTAAGTCAGATGTTCTTTCTGGAATTTCGGAACAAGAATACGAGAAACTTTGTTTTAAATGTGTGAATATACTTAAGGGATTATACGAAACTCATAAATTCACAAACGAAGGTAGCTACGAAGAAAGGGGGCAAAAATATGAAGAGAGATCAAATCCCCTACCAACTTTTATTGAAGAAAATTGTGAAGAAGTGGCAGGAGAAAATGTAAAACTCCAAGAATTCGGGAATAGATTTAATCTTTGGTTAAAATCCAAAAGGTTAAGAATTATAAATATACGACAGGCCGGTAAACAATTGCGGGATCTTGGATATGAAATTGGAAAAAGGAAGCAAAACGAGGATTCGTTTTCAGCCGTTCTAAATATTAAATTTAAGACAAAAACTACCGAAACTACCGAAACTACCGAGGTTTGAGTTGGGTCTGTATATGTAGCCCTTACTTTATATCTTGGTAGTTCTGGTAGTTCTGGTAGTAAAAGAACAAGGCATTGGTCACTTGTACCTAAATTACAAAATCACTGCAAATCTTGCAGTAAAAGGGAATAGATTGGGAAGAAGCATTCCTAATCTTACCCAAAGGAAAGAACATTAATTATTTCCACAGGGTGGAAACAACTCTACAATAAAATTTAATAAAAATAAGCTTAAAAATTTTATGGAAAACGGGTGCTCAAAAAATGAAAACATAAAGCAATTAAATGAAACCAATAAAGCCGTCATCGAAAAGATGAGCATTAAGGAATTAAGGGACTTCATAATTAAATCATTTACATTCTTTGACGACCCTCGTTTATCGGTAGGGAAACTAAATGAAAGATTGGACACAAAAGAAAAAATTAAAAAAGCTGTAGATGAGGGAGTAGATGGCTTAAATCTTGGGGTGATAGAGGAAGTTTTGATTGCGAACGGATTAGACAACCATTACCCTCTTTATTATGTTACCGGACGCTCTTATAAGGGTCTTGCAATAGAGTTTGCGAGCAAACTTTGTGAGGATTTTAATTGTAAATCGGCGGGTGAAAAAGCATTAGCCCAGGCCGTAGCTAACGCATATATAAGAATTATGGAGCTTTCAGCACAGATGCATAGATGCATATCCTTTGCCGGCGCTGAAATAGCAACAAAACATACAAATGATTACTACTCAATGATCGGCAAAGAGATTGATCGTGCCTATCGACATTTTATAGCCACCATTACAACGCTGAAACAATTTAAGACGCCGGCGATCGAAATAAACCTAAAAAGTAAAAACACCTTTCTTGCGCAGAACCAACAGCTAAATATTAATCCAAAAGAAAAAAATGAAAACATTGAACCCAAATGATTTAGGAAAAACAATTTTGGTGGACGAGTGCCAAGCAATACGCATAAATAATTTTTTGAAAAAAAGTAGGGTGTTATTAAAAGAATCGCTCTTAACTTCAGAGTTAGAGACCTTGGGCCTTAAAATTGAGCTGGCTACTTCCAAAACCTGCTTCAACGGCGCGCGCATATGGTTCCTATGCCCCATATGCAATAAACGAGCCGGGGTGCTGTTTTACCACCCAATAAACCAGCAAATTGGCTGCCGGATCTGTTTAGGACTTGAATATAGGAAACAAAGATATAAGGGCATGATTGAGGGAAAAAACTTGACTTAACTTTTAATGGGAGTATCTTGTTGACTTGATGAGGCGAGAAATAAATAATTATTAAAATATAAAATTATGCAACTAACACATAACGAAAATTTAGAGGATATTCAAGAAGCAATAAGCTGGTTAGCTTACTGCAGAAAAAGCTCCGATGAGGGATCGGAAAAACAGATGCTCAGCATCGGCGCCCAGACGCAAGAAATAAAAAATATGATTGCAAGGGATAAATTGAGTTGTATTAATTTACAAAAACCATACTGCGAAGAAAAGTCTGCATTCTCCCCTGGTCGTCCCCTATTTTCAGAACTATTGGATAGGGTTGAAACTGGCGAAGCTAATGGTATCTTATGCTGGGAAATTTCGCGCTTGAGCCGAAATCCTTTGGATTCCGGACGTTTGCGATATTTAATGGAACAGGGAAAGCTGAAGGAAATCAGAACCAGAAATAAACTCTATACAGATTTGGATAGCTTTTTAATGGACATTGAATTGGCAACAAGCAATAAAGAGAGCAAAGACACGAGTCGGCGCGTTCGCCGAAACATGATGTATAAAGCAAGGGAGAAAAAGGAATTCCCTTGCTGCGCACCACTCGGATATTTGAACATGTCAAAAATGGGTGTAATTGCCGGCAGGTCTTACGACAAACAAAAACAAAGACTGATTGAAGAAAGGGCTGAGAATGAAAAACGCCTAATAACAAGAATAGAGATCGATCCGATTACGGGACCGTTGGTAAAGAAAGTATTTGAAAATTTTTCAACCGGGCTCTACTCGTTTGACACCATGCTCGAACTTATAGACCAATGGGGGCTACTCAATCGGTATAAAAAGAAGATTGCGAGAACTAGCATTTCAAGGATTTTAATCAATCCATTTTTCTACGGTTGCTTCAAATTCCGTAAAGAAATTTTTGAGGGAAGTCATCAACCTCTCATTTCAAAGTCACTTTTTGATAAAACACAGGAGGCCCTGCATGAACGAACTAAACCGTTGGCCCGGCAACACAGAAAACTTACCTACGCAGGAGTGATAAAATGCGGAGAATGCGGGTGCTTTATTTGCGGAGGATTATTCAAGAAAGCCCGATATGAACTCTATCGCTGCTCTTTAAGAAAAAGGCACATCAAATGTAGCCAACATAAATACATCAGCAAAAAAGAAATTGATCGGCAGCTTGGTGAGCAGATGAAAAAACTCACTATTAATAAGGTCGTATACGAACTTTTAATGCAGGATGTTCGTTCCCGTAACGAGGAGGAGAGCAAAATACATATTACCGGCATTGACCATTGGCAAAGGATAGAAAAGCATGCAGAGGAAAGAATTTCCAGATTATTGGATGCTCTTTCAGAAGGCATGATAAACAAGGAGGAATTTTTGGAAAAGAAAAATGAAATTACCAACCAAAAATATGAGGCAAGGGAAAAAATAAAACACCACAAGAGCTCCGTGGGCTCGTGGCAAAAGTATGCTGAAGATTTAATAATCAAATCTTCCCATATTTACGAGGTATTTAGTGAGGGAGATGAAACAGACAAAAAATCCCTCCTACTTGCGGTGGGAGAGAATTTTGTCCTAAAAGATGGAATCGTGACTTTTGACCTGAAATCGCCTTACAACTTCATAGAGGCTGTAAATGCGAGTTCAGACTTGTGCATTAGGCGCGCCGTCGGGGTCACGAACCATCTTCTTAGAGGGGGAAATGGCGGTTTTGGCGATCCTAAAAATGACGCATCGGGGTCTACTCTATTACTACCGGCACCGAAGGATAAGCCGGGATAGTCGGGATTTGAGACTTTTGGCGAGAATATGGTAAAAAGCAGAGTGTATCATTTTCGGCGATTATAGTCGTAAAATGAGACAAACGAGACACTATAGAAAAAACAGGCCGACTGGCGTCTCAAATTATTATTAACAACCTAAATCAAAACTATGAGTGTATCAAAAGAACACATAGACGAATTCAAAGAGATTTATAAAAAAGAGTTAAATAAAGAGCTGACCGATTATGAAGCATCCGAAGCCGCAAACAACCTGGTAAACTTTTTTAAAGTTTTGCAGGACATTCAGATCAGAGAGGCCCAGATAAAAAGAAGGCTTAGAAAAGAACCGCAGGGATTTAATTTAACCGACGGCATATACGAATGTTCAGTATGCGGACAGCAGCAACCTGAAGGCCAAATCTGGTATGATAAATGGGGCATAACTTGCTCGACCTGCCGCAAGGCCGTGCAAACCGGAGCAGTCCCTCAGTTCATATGCGAGCAAAGGCATAGCTGGTATCGAATGTGGGAATTGGAACATTATTTCGGGATCAAATGGCAACGGGCCAGAAAAATGGTTCGCGAAGGAAAACTTAAAGCCCTAATCGTGCCAGCGGAAAATGGAAATCCGCATGAGTATGTCTTTCTAAAAAAAGACAACCCGGAACTAGTCGACTCGGACAGAAAAAACCCAGCCCGGAAATCATATGACAAATATCAGGAAAAAATTGCCAGGCTTGAAACCAAAAAAATGCGCAAGAAGTTAAGAGAAAAGTGGGAAGCTGAACAAAAAAAGACCCGGGCAATATTACACAAACACCGCGGCTAACCGCGGTGTTTATTTATCTAACAACTCTAATGCCTTATCGGTTAATGCGCTATAATCTACGGAGTCATCAGATTTTTTTACTTTATTTATAAATTCTCTGAGCTTCTTCTTTCCAAATACTTTGTCTTCCTGAAACACTAACGCCACAAAAGCTTCCACAAAAAGAAATCCTAGATTTTTAGTTTTTTTATATTCATTGAATAAAATACTTCGCATCTGACTGTAATTTGTCTGGTGATCCCATTGAGCCAATCTTTCATATATTTCAACAGCGGGTTTAAAATCGCGATCCTTCACAAAGAAAAATGCCCTATTAAAGGAACAGTGTTCTGCTCGTGACGGACTTATAGCAGCGGCTTTTTCATTATATTCTTTTGCTTTCACCTCATCATCTGCTACCATCTCATAATAAACAGATAGCCATAAATAAGCAGAGTAATTAGTTTTGCTATCATAGTTTAGGTCTAAAATATTTTGAGCATAAGTTTTCATTTTTTCATAATCTTCTTTCAAAGAATACGTCAAAGCGTAATAAAAATATATTTGAGTTAAAACTCCCTCTGCTTCTTTTATTGCAGATCCTAAATTTCTTTTTTTTACTAAATCCCTTAACCCCTTCCACTCCCCCAGTAAATTTTTAAAAAGAACCACCGACTCGTTAAGCCTGCCAAGACTAGCCATAGTCAAACCGAAAATAAAATAAGAAACCTCTAAAAAATCTTGGCTCAATATCTCAATTGACCCTGGCCCGTTGTATGCCCACATCTTCTGGGCCAATATCTTGTCTATCCTTTGGCTAAATATTTTTTTATAGTATTCTTCTTCTTTACCAGGGTAACCAAATTCATATGAAAAAAATAACTTAAATTTGGAAGAAGTTTCTATTACATTGCCCCAAACCAGCAACACCGATCCGGGCAACCCCATTGTTGTTTTTGCTTCAGCCGCAGTTTTACTTTTAAATTTTATGTCGTCGGGTTTTTCCCTTATTACTATAGTGTTCTCTAGATTATTTTCTATAATTTTTGCCTTTAAATTTGCCAGCGCCTCCCGATAAATTTTGTGCGTATTTTCATCTTTATCCTCCAAATCTACTGCGAAAACAACATTTAATTTATTTGAAAAGACTACGTCCAGGTAACTTCTTTTTATCAGCCATGAAATTAAAAAGATAAGATTAGGAATAAAAATTACATCAATTACAATGTTCGACGGAACTAGCTTAAATTGCATCAACGCCACCAAAATAGCGGCGGTTGCTAAAAATATATGTATATTAAAAATTAAACCCCAGGTTGTATCCCAATTTTCTAAAAACTCCTTTTTATTTGGAATTAATATATCAGACATTTTAGATAAAATAAATTATTTTTTGGCGGCATCTGCTAGTTTGGCAAGCAAACTTATAAATGCAATAAATTCCAATGCCTTTTCAGGATCATCTTTAATTATTTTATGAGCTCTCGGATTGCGGAAACCGACTACGGATCCAGAAAACATCATCATAAATCCCCTCTGTTCGTCTATATCAGATTGATCAGACAAAGAATTAAATTTTAAAATTGGACTCTTGGAGTTGAAAACGTACTCCATCAATTGGGAACCATCTTTATCATCAACTCCGCTATTCAGCCTAACAAGCGCATTTAATGCCTTAACTGCGTCTTCGACAGCATTAGCATAATGACCGTCCCTGAATAATTGCCCCACCTGTCTTTCAATCGAAGGATGCAACTCTAAACCATCGTATGCCTTCAATGTTTTTCCGGCGGATGAATGTCCAGAGTCAGCAAGCTCTTCCGAAAACAATTTTTTTATTTCCTTGAGGTGAGTTTTTGCAGTATCAATTCCGTGCCTTATCCCTTCCCTAATCTCACTTATCGAAGTTTGGTCCACATAGCTCCTTGGTGCAGTATCTATATTAGTTATATATAAACGGTATTTTAAGTACTCGACGGTATTTGACCCAAAAATGTTAACAAGTAGAGTATCGAGGGACTGCTCTAAGGCACTAATCCTTGGATCATATTCTTCGTTTACAGAATTTACATCAAATTTTTCAAGTTCGTCTATCCTACGGTCAAGCTTAATTATAGCCGCCTCCATTTGTTGCGAACTAAGATTTGCCTCCTTTGGATCTGGTTGCTGTTTTTTTGATACCATATTTATTTTTTATGTTTGGCAGCCCTAACCAATGTAAACCTTTGTTGAGTGCCTTCGTTATTCGGCGTCGCACGGTCACCCGTAGAAAACATAACCTCCGTCTTCGCGCCAGCTGGATGATATATCCCGGAAACCTTAACTACTTCTCCTGTTTTAACTACAACTTTTTTGTTTGCCATATATTTACTATTTTAATAATATTTTTTATTTTGGACTTTTTATAACCCTCACGACAACCCCATTAATCATATAATTGGAATAGTCAGATGGATGAATAAAGATTGGCGGATAATCAGAAGTTGATTCTGAAACCAGGGAAACGACCCCTGTTTTTTTGTCTTGGTAAAATCTTTTTAAATTAGCCACATCATCAATGATAGACAAAATATAGTCGCCGTTTTTGGGACTGCGGTTTTTATTATCAATAACCAGATAATCGCCGTCTTCAACTGGGCCGCCCTCAATCCCCTTGGCTGCATTTAAGGAATTACCAACTGCCTTAACGATAAATAATCCGCCCGGTGTTTTACGATGGACCATATTTGAGGACACCTTCATGAAACCTTCTATATTTGATCCAGCAAAAATCGTGGCCGGCCCACAATTAGCCGAGCCGACGAGAGGCAAGTTTAATATTTTAGCGCTCCTATTCTGGTCTATCTTAAAAATTTTGATTGAACCCGTGCCTATATGCCTGACAATTAAACCCTTTTTTTCCAGTTGTAAAAGGTGGTGTTTAATTTTTTGGGGATGGGTCTCTCCTATTAAATTCCCTATGTGGCGATATCCGATTTTAGAGATATCCATATTTTTGGATAACTCTAAAATTTTTTCTTGTATTTGGTGCATAATTTAAAAATAAATAATAATTTCTTATAACCCCATTATATCACAAACCAGTTCCTAATACAAGGGGTAAATTAACTTTTTGTTCAAGACACTTGACAGGGTCTTTGGCATTTGCTAAACTACTTTAATGGGTCGAAATAATAAAAACAGCAACTATTATGGCAGACGAAAATACAAATTGTGAAGAGGTTCTGATAACTCATTTTGTTCTGCACGTAGGCAACAAAGCCCACGCCAAGTCCGTTACAAAGCAATTGGATAAAAGCAAAAAGAATGGGATGCCAGGATTAGTGCATGGGATAAAGACACTTCCCCCTAAGGGCGACGGCACAATTGATTTTATTCTTCCTGACGCAACAACTGCTGACGGTAGAAAAATAAAATTTATATTGCCTGAAGGCGGAGCAAACATAGTTGCTGGTGACGACTTAAAGCAAAAAATAAAAGCAGACCAAAAGAAGTTAGCTGAAAAAAGCTACAAAATTTAATTAATAAAGGTAGGATTGCGTATTTCGCAACAGCGATGCAAGGTATCCACAAACGATACTAAAGAGGCCTATGCCTCGGTAATACCCACCACAAAAGGTTAGCTCAAAAACTTTGTTTTTGATTCTACATTTTTGTGGTGGGTTTTTCTTTGTAAAAATTATTAACCGAAAAAACAATCAAAAATATGACTAAAAACAAACTTTCCCTTATCAAATCGGTTGTCAAAAATGACGACCGCACAATTGACGGCAACCTGAAGCCGGAAGCCCGGGAGCGGATTCTAAAATCCGTTAAGGAATATTTAGAGCATACCGGCAGAGCAAACATTTCAGAAATGTCTCAGATGCTCGGGCTATCAAGGCAAACCACCAAAAGCTTAGTAGATGAGGTGCTGGTGGAATGGAGCCAGGACATTCAAGACCAGACGCTTGTTCAAACTAAATGGATTGAGTCCACCCTTAAAGATATAGACCAGCACCCTGAAACCTTCTGTAAAGAAAAAATCGCAGTTGTAAATTTAAAGTCTTCCCTGTTCAGCAAACTCAATGCTCTACAAAAATTAGCCATAAAAGAAGATTCGTACCGACTGATTATTTGCCAGATAAATAAAAATGCACCGAAAGAATTACCTGACGCAAAACCACCTCCGTAAAAAATGGGCAAGCCAATAAAATATTAATTTAATAAAAATAACATGCAAACAACAACACAAATAAAAGACAAAATAAATATAAAATACGTGGACATCAGATTACTTAAACCAGCGGAATACAATCCGCGTAAGCACGACAAAGTTGCGGCAGACCAGCTCAAGGAATCAATCACCCGTTTCGGTGCAGTAGATCCATTGATCGTGAACCAAGCACCCGGACGAGAAAATATTGTCGTAGGTGGACATTTTCGCCTAGAAATTTTGAGCGAGCTAAATTACAAAGAGGTACCAGTGGTTTATGTAAATATCCCGGACATTGAAAAGGAGAAGGAATTGAATATCAGGCTCAATAAAAATACCGGAGAATTTGATTGGGATTTGCTGGCTAAGTTTGACGAATCCTTTTTGTCGCAAGTCGGATTCAGCAGTGAAGATTTGGATAATATTTTCCAAATTGAAGACACGCCAGAACAGTTTGACCTTCAAAAAGAATTGCAAAAACTAAAGATAGATAAGATTGAAATTAAAAAAGGTGATGTCTGGCAACTTGGTAATAACCGCTTAGCTTGTGGGGATTCAACAATAGCCGATGATATGCAAAGACTCATGGGCGAAGAGCGAGCCGACATGTGTTTTACAGACCCGCCATATATTTTGGACTACCTACACGGCAAGAAAAAGAAGGGCGACGCAGTTACCGGCTTTGGAGCCAAGCGTGACCGCCGATATCTTGAGACTGATTCCCTACCTGATAACTTTACTGAGCTTTGGATGAAAAATATTAAAACTGCCTCCAAAGATGACTTCCATATTATTGTTTATGAAAATTGGAAAAATATCAGAACAATTTGGAATGAGATGGAAAAATATTGGAAGGTCAAAAATATGATTGTCTGGCATCTGCCAAATCGAGTTCAGGGGTTCGCTGCTAAGTATAAATTGTTCAACAAGCACGATATTGCAATGGTCGGGCAATCAGGCAACACGGAGATGAACATCAAAGACGAACCTGAAATTCTGCAAAATGAATATCAAACCGCTCTGTTTGCTATCTCCGGCAAGCCACATTGGGAAGGATACGCAAAAGGCAAAAAGATTTGCCCAACGGATTTTATCACCTACAAAGCAGCGGATGAAAAATCATCCGGCCAGGGAATTATTTTCGGCACGAAGCCCATTGAAATTCTAATCCCCTACATTAAAGTTTTAACCAAAAGAAATGACCTAATTGTAGAACCATTTGGCGGAAGCGGGTCGACGCTTATCGCAGCAACAAAAATGCAACGCAGATGCTACCTGATGGAGAAGTCTCCAATATATGCAGAAGTTATCCGAAAAAGATTTGAGAATATGTTTAAAATTAAAGCTAAAAAAATATCATGAAAAACCGAAAAGAAAAAATGGTATTTATAGAGCAGTTAAAAAAGATGCCGATCGTTGAAGTGGTCTGCAACAAATCCGGCGTCAGCCGCGCGACATTCTACCGCTGGAAAAAAGAAGATACTGAATTCGCAAAACAGGCAGATGAATCTTTATCAACCGGGAAGCATTTAATTTCAGACCTTGCTGAAAGCATGCTTATAAACGCAATCAAGAATGGCGACATGCGCGGGATAATTTTCTGGTTGAAGCACAACAAGGACGAATACAGAAACCGGGTTGAAATATCAGGATCCATAAAACAAATCCGCGAAGAGTTGACTGAAGACGAAGTTGAAATACTGCACAAAGCTCTTGAGCTTGCTGGGTTCGAGAAAAATATTATTAATGAAAAAGACACACAAACATGAAACTAGAAAATCTGCCATTTTTAATCGATGCGATTAGGCACAGCAGAACCCTCCGCCAAAAGCTGGCAAGGAAAAGCCACGCCCTGTTTTTCCTTTTGTATTTTTCTGAATACATCACCAGCCCGACTGCCGACTTCCAGCGCGAAATGTTTAAACTGACCGAGGACAAAAATAAGGATCCGTGTATTATATCCGCATTCAGAAGTTCTGCAAAATCGACAATTTTTTCCACATCCCTTCCGATATGGAAAATAATTAGCGGACAAAGCCACTTTGTCGTCATCGCCTCTCAAACCCAGCACCAGTCGCGCCAGCACATGTCCAACATTAAAAAACCGCTGGAAACAAATCGATTGCTAATGAACGACATCGGACCGTTCAACACGGAAAATACGGAATGGGGGTTTACCTCCGGCCTTATCTTCGACCAGTATGACGCAAAACTCATGGTTGTTTCAACAGAACAATCTATCAGAGGATTGAGATATAAACAGTACCGCCCGGATTTGATAATTTTGGACGACATCGAAGATTTAAATTCCACACGCACAAAAGAAGCCAGAGATAAAATCTTCAATTGGTTCTCGTCTGAAATTTTGCCGCTTGGGACTCCTGAAACCAAAATATTTGTTTTGGGTAATTTTTTGCATGAAAATTCGCTTGTTGGAAAGTTAATGACTCAGATTAACGCAGGATCAAGAACTGGGGTGGCAAGAAAATATCCATTGATTGATGACCAGGGCGTTTGTTTGTGGCCGGGCAGATTCCCCACTCCTGAATCAATACAAAATTTCAAGAAAAAAATCGGAGATGAAATGGCATGGAATCGGGAATATTTGTTGAAAATAATTGCAAGGGAAGATCAGATTGTAAAACCGGAAGACATACAATATTATGACAAGCTTCCCGATGCATACCACAGGGCTCGCAACGGCCATGGTGTTGACCTAGCCATTTCAGAAAAAGAAACTGCAGACTGCACTGCTATAGTTTCCGGACAGGTTTATTATGTGAATGGAGAAGGTAAAATATTCATTCTGCCGAATCCTGTTAACGACCGTCTTACTTTCCATAAAACTTTAGGAAAGGTGTTGGACATTCACGAGAATCCTGAATTCGGACCGTGGCATACATACTTCGTGGAAGATGTCGCGTACCAAAAGGCAGCGATACAAGAAATGGAACGGTATGGACTGGACGTGAAAGCCATGAGGCCTCTTGGCGACAAAGCAGCTAGATTGCAAGTTGCCGCAAACTATATCAAGAACGGCACGGTTTTGTTTCCCCGCACTGGCTGTGAAACTCTGATCAATCAAATTGTAGACTTTGGAGTGGAATCAAAAGATGACCTCGCAGACGCAACTGCTTATGTTATTTTAGGCCTCGTCGAACAAGGCCTATCGCTGCCTAAAATATGGTGGATATAAAAACATGGAAGAACGTTTTATAAAAAGCATCTTATCCTGCGAAAGTTGGTTTAAAAGCCAAGGATTCAGAACACAAGCTAATTTGCCGGAGCGTCTTTTTAAACCAAGGGCGATAAACGGAATTATTCCGGATGTTTTTGCAGTCAAAGGATATTACTGCGTTGCTGTATGCATAGATGACAACGCAAATTTTTGCGCAAGCGGCGGGAATTACAACTGTCTATCCGATTGGCTTTATGCAGAACGCAGAGAATTTATAGTTGCCTGCCCAGGAGATTGGCCTGGCGCATCGTATACAAAATTATTTCCTACGTAAAGATTCGATATAATTTTGCAAACAAAAAACCCGAACTTAGCCGGGCTTCTTGTTTTTTGAAATTTTATTTTATTTTTTCTTTCTCGTTGCAAGCCAGTAAATACCGTAGATTATAATCAAGATGACTACTATTATGAGAATCCAGTTAAACCAGGCTGACGATACTCCTGAATTTGCTAATGCGGCCGCACCTGCTGCTGGGGCTACGCCCGTTGGGATATTATTTTCTGGAGTCGATATCATGCCCAGCTTTTCCAGCAAAGATTATCATGGCACCTTCATATCTGTAGACCCAGCACGATCCAAAGCAGAAAGAGCCGACAGTACAGCAATAGTCGTTGGCAGCATATTTAGCTACGGTGAAAATATGAAGGTATATATCCATCCCAATCCCATCAACAAAAAAATCGATTTAGATGAAACTGAAGACAGTGTCGTTTTATTGGCTAAAACGGTCGCAAAAGGTTACCCGGTCACCATTGTCGTTGAAGATGTGGGAATGCAAGGATGGTTGGCAGAAAGACTGGAAAAAGCTCATGGACAGATCGTGGAACTGTTTAAAGTGGGTTTGATTGACAAGGAAACGCGACTAAGAATGTCGTCGGGCCCCTTACGGAATGGCAGAGTCTTTTTTCCTAGAGGACTATTTGAGGAACTCGAAAACCAGCTTATAAACTTTAAGTACATGAAGCACGATGACTTGGTTGACGCCTTCTCAATGTTGTTACTAACAGCCATGAAGCGTCAGACAACATATCACCCATTTCCCGAACAGGCAAAAATACAAAGACCCGAGAAAGGAGAGGAAAATGATACTGACTACAGTTCAAATGAATTTTTAAGGATGGGGACTAGACCTATCACTGCTGAATTACGTAAAAAGATATTTTAAACCGTATTTTATTTTGTTTTTACTATCTTCTTAATAACCGACCCCTCAAAGAGCCTAAAAGCAGGACGCTCCTCTTTTTTATAAATATACGGGATACCGATAATTTGTTTGCATTTCGAACAAATCAAATTAGGGATTTTTTTGATTACAACCTTTTGTAAATTTACTAAATTTTGTGGAGAAAATATTCTATCTATATACATTCTTTTTAATGGCCCAGGTCCGTCTTTCTGATAGATGGCTACAGAGCTGTCACACTCTTCGCACCTTATTTCTAGAAACCTTGAGTACCCTCCCCTAGCTTTTTTATATTTATCTTTTTTAAATTCCATCTTTTTAATATTTTATTGTCATATTTTTATCTAACAACTACCGAATCAAACCATTTCTCCTGGAAATTAACAGCATTGATAATATCCTCGTCGTTTATTTTTTTTAAATTTTCAGGAACAATCACCAACTTGTCATCATCGTCATCTTTTCTATGTATTACAGCTATACATTTTCCGGTAAACTCATCCACCGGCTCATTCACACCTAAAAGGTATGCATCAATTTCCTCGCCATCAGGGGCTTTCATATTTGGTACAAAACCATAATTTACTTCATAAATAAAACCATGTTTCGGATGTTTTGAATTAATAGGACGATCTATCTTTATTGTTACTGCTTTTCCTAAAAACTTTGTCGCATAATTATTTAATTTTTTAATAAAATACCTTCTCGACAAGCAAAATATAAAAAATGATAAATTTACTACCGTAATTGAGGCCAGATAAGTCACTGTTAAAAAGTTATATTTACTAAGGGCCAACATAGCAAAGATATCAGACATAGCAAACAAAATCCATGTTACCAGCGTCTCGCTCCAAGGATCTTTATACGATTTTCTAAAAGTTGGGATATATCCGAAAACATCTATTGTAGAAACCATTATAACCGACAAAATCGGCTGTTTTAACTGCCACCAAATTATGATGGCCAAAAATGCTATAAGCAAGATGATTTTATCGGATTTAGTTATGTCTTTGGTACCATATTTTAGCGAAAATATAATAACTACAATTTGCAACACAACCCCAATTGCCAACTCTACCCCACCTAATCTGCCTCCTCCGTAAAAAATAGCTAATGTTGCAGTCCCTTGGGTTAATGCCCAAATGATCCATGTATAAATGTGTGGCCTTGTTTTTAATTTGAAGGTATCAAATAAATACGGAATAAATGCCGATAATCCGCAAGTAATAGAAAATATTAGAAAAATTATTTTAAGATTCATTATTTTTTTCTAAAAGCAAAACTGGGTAGCCTTTTTTAATTTCTTTGGCTTCGGCATTCTTGATTCCCAAATCCTCCAAAAATTTAAGACAAGTTTGTTTAGCTTGTGCCGAGTCTTTAAAATCTCCTTTTGCTTCTGCCTCAATAAAAGCTCCTAAGCCTTCAATTTTATCCAACGCAACCTCTATATCTCCACAATCCCAGTATTCCCTTTGCTTATCAATGGTTACCACTTTTTTGAAGTCTAAAAAATTCAAAATCTTTCTAAATTCTTCCGGCTCGGAAATTGCTGTCTCATATTCTTCTGCATGTTCATAATCTCCATTTTCCTGCATATTCACTGCTCTAGTGTATTCAAAAACTACCTTGTCGGGATTTGTCCTAAGCCTTACCCATTCAATCGGGCAAGGCTTTCTTGCAAAAAAATCTCTGTGGCTTGGAATAAAATAATCATCAACTTGATGGATTGATTTTATTAACTTCCCCACCTCGGATACTTTTGTTTTAATTTCTTCGAAATTATCTATCTCTATTTTGATTTCTACTTCTATGTTCATATTTTAGTGTTTTAATATTTCCAGTTTTATTTTGCCATTTTCGACTTCAAAACTAACCTCCCCTCCGATAGGGAAAGTAATTATTGGAGACGTGTGCCCAAAATCAACACCTGCTATTACGGGTAAATTATCTAACTCTTTTTTAGTTTTAATAATTTGTGTTAATAAATTGTTATCTATTTGACTAACTTTTTGGAACCTGCCGATCACTATACCTTTTACATTTTCGAATCCGGGCTGGTGGATTACAGACTGCAAATCCCTATCAAAAGTTACTGCATTAGACATTTCATCATCCTCAATAAAAAGAAATGTGTTTTTTGGAAACTCCGGAAAATATTCTGTGCCTTGCAATAAGTTAAAAGTACAAAGGTTAGCTCCCAATATTGTGCCCGATGCTTTGCCCTCATTAATAATTAAAAATCCATCGTTTTTGATAAGATTTCTTTCTTTTTGGTTTTTATACCAAGCATCATCACTCCAATTATCACTGGATTTAATTTCAAACGAATCATCGGACAATAAGCACTTTTTAAATTTTTCCAAAGTGTAATCAAAATATAATTCTTGTCCGAAGGTTGAGTAATGAGGTCCGGAATAAGAAACTAATCCAGTTTTGGCGAATATCGCATTATTTAACGCAGTTATATCCGAAAAACCACAAAGAATCTTAGGATTATTTTTAATTAAGTCCCAATCTATATATTTTAAAAGTTGATTGCTGTTAAACCCTCCGATTACGGTTAAAATTGCTTTTACATTTTTATCTGCAAATGCATCATGGATATCTTCAACTCGAGATTGTATACTAGAAGAAATAAAATCGTCCGACTCTTCAATGTGCTTTCCAAAACTTAATTTTAACCCCAAATCAGCAAAACGTTTATTAGCAATTTCTCTTGATTCTTTTGAAATTATAACCGCTGAGCGTGAAGGCGTAATAACTCTAACTTCATCACCTATTTTTAATTTTGCCGGATATATTTTTTTCATATGATTATTTCTCCTGCTTAATAATGCTTTTTATAAATTTATCTTTTCCAGCCACGTATTTTTTTCTATCGTTTTTATATTTCTCCGCCAATTCCGCTTTCAGTTTGTTATATTTTTTTACAACATCCTTATGCCTTCTGAGATAATCTCTAAAAATTATTTGATTTTTCCAAAGCTTGCTGTTAATTTTTACTATGTGTAAATGGTGGGTTGTGTGAGTTTTATTTCCCTTTGTGAAAAAATATCTTTTATCAACACTATCGTCGTGACGGCATTCATATTCTAATTTTTTCAAGGGTTTAATAAATTTTTCAACATCTTTTAAATTTTTAACACCTATCGCAATATCAATTATTGGTTTTGCTTTAGACCCCGGAATAGCTGTGCTTCCGATATGCTCTATGATCACCCCATATTTTTCAACTATTGGAATAAGCAACTTTTCCTCTTTTTTATATAATTTCTCCCAAGCAGGATTATATGCAGATAGTTTAACTTTTTCATTTTGTAGCCCTATGATTTTCATATTATTTATTTTGCCTTTTCTATTACAAAAAAGCAAATAAAAAGGCCTTATTGATGTAATCGCAAAGGCCATGTTCGCTACGGTGTAACTCGTGTCATGGTTCGAGGGAACAGGCATGCCTCCTTGATGCTAGAAAGCTTCAGGAGTTGCATAGTCAGTCTCTCTAGACCAAGTCCGAGTCCGCCGTGAGGCGGCATGCCGTACTTATGGATCTGAAGATAAGACTCGAAGTCGTCGGGATTGTATCCGAAGCGTTTCATTTTCTCGACCTGCATCGCATAGTCGTGAATGCGCTGGCCTCCGGTGGTCACTTCCAATCCGCGGAAAAGCAGATCGAAACTCAACGTAACCTCCGGATTCTCGGGATCCTCCATGGCGTAAGCCGGTCGCTTGGCCGTCGGGTAATGGGTAACGAAAACAAATTCACTACCCGTCTCCTTGAAAACGTGCTGACAAAGCAACTGCTCTCCATGGGGGTCCAAATCGCTTCTGTCCTCGACCTTGTGCTTCTTGCTGATAATCTCCAAAGCCTCGGACATACGGACGACAGGAATATCGCCGATTTGAGGCATAGAAACCTCCAAAAGCTTCAGTTCCTCGGCGCAGAACTCCGGGAGACGTCTGAGAATGTAACGCAGTAGATAGGTTTCCACCTGCATGATTTCCTCGAATCCTCCGATAGGACCCATTTCAAAGTCCATGGATGTGTATTCATTGAGATGTCTGGAAGTTTCATGAGGTTCGGCGCGAAACACCGGACCAACTTCCATTACTTTGCCAAACACTCCAACCATCATCTGCTTGTAGAACTGCGGAGACTGGGCGAGGAAAAGCTTCCTGTCGAAGTATTCCACACGGAACACATTGGCACCACCTTCCGCACCCGCAAAAACGAGTTTAGGAGTGTGGATTTCGGTGAACCCGATCTCGCGAAGCCCTTCCCGGAACAGCATTGAAATCGCCGACTGAATGGCAAAAATCGCGCGCTGTTTAGGATGACGCAAACTGATCGGACGGAAATTGAGATTGTTGTCGATACCCACCTCAAAGAGTTTCTGGTTCACGCTGAACGGCATTTCGGCCGCCGGCCTGGACAGAACATTAATGGTTTCGATTTCAATCTCGGCTCCATGCGGAGCTCTCGGCTCTTTCCGGCAAACGCCAGTGACCGAAACATAATTTCCCTCAGCGTAGTTTTCCGCCGGGACATTTGAACTACTCGACTCAAGCTTGCATTGGATCAAGAACTGGCCGTCGCGGATGATAATGAACCGCAGACCTCCAAATCCCCTGATCTTGTGGACCGCTCCACTGACGGTCATTTTCTGGCCGTCGTATTCTCCTAAAGAAGATGCGCTGATGCGTAAATGCTGATCTCCGATGATCTTTTTCATATCGTTTCCTCCAAAAAGGGTTATTTCAGATTTCAAAGTCGGAAAACTCTTTCCGACGAGCTATCACAAATCTAACATTTATATTTGTTTATGTCAACCTATTTCATTTGACTTTTAGCAATAATTATTATATAAAAAAGTATTAAATATTATGAAATACCTTTCCTTTTTAAAAGGCAAAACCATAAGTATTCCATATAACAACGACCCAAATCTCATAAAAAAATTGGGCGAGCTTTTAGTTGAGCCTCGTCCATTCAATATTTATATATATTTTGCTCCTAATCCTCTGATTATAAATGCAGGCAGAAAATTACCAAATGCTAAAAATTATTTAAATAATAATAAATTTAATGGAAGCAAGTTCGACAATGAAATGATTTTAGCTTTAAAAAATGCTAAAAAATTTGGCTTTAAAACAAATCTTCTGTTGAATAATGTTCTACTCGGTATCCCCCACTCAAATGAAGATCTTAAAATAGAAATACCAAAAATACAAAAATATCTTGAAAATTTAAATTCTAAAAATATTTTAGACAGAGTCACAATATCAAATCCTTATCTTTTGGAACTTATAAACTGGGAAAAATTGCCGAAGGTTGAAATTAAAACCTCCGTAAATTTCCAAATTAAAAGCCCAGAATCAATTGATCTTGTAAATAATTTGTCGAATTTTTGGTTGAATAAAAGTGTTGACTGCATCGAAATTCAGAAAGATTTGTTGAGAAACGTAAAAGCATTAAAGGAGATCAAGAAAAAAATTAGTAAAAAAACGAAGCTTTCCATAATTGTAAACGAAGGATGCCTGACTGGATGTCCATATCAAATGGCACACCAATTGTATTCTTTCTCATTTCCAACAAAAAAGGGTAAAATAAACTCAGAAAATATTTTATTTAATATAGCTAAGTGCAAATACATAACCAGAGCAGAACCATGGAGAATACTAGATGCAAACTGGATATTGCCATCTTGGCTAAAGGAATATACTAAATTAATAGGAGAATTTAAGCTTACCGATAGGGATTCTTCAACCGAAGATATACTTTATATAGTAAAAGCATACACTACTGGAGATTACGAAAAAGAAAACCTTTGTCGCTTAATAAGTCTGCTGAATATGGAAAAATTTCTATTTCCTGAGTCGGCTTTACCTAATAATTTTTTCAAAGATATCTCAAAAGGAATTAACAAAAACGATAATTATTATAAGAAAATCTGGGGAAAAATTGAAGACTATAATAAATCCCATGGAAATAAAGTTATAACTATCGGCTTAAATGGTTTGCGAAGGGAAAATCTTCACAAATTTATAGGCAATAATTAATAATATGAACAAAGATATAAAAATTCCGTTTGTTTCTATTCAAATAACAAATAAGTGCAATCTTGATTGCCCATTCTGTTTTCGCAGAAACGTCTCAGAAGAACCATTTTCAAATATAAAAAAAATTATAGATAATCTGAAAAACTATGACACCGATACAATAGTTATATCAGGAGGAGAGCCTCTTTTGAGAAAAGACCTAAAAGAGATATTGGTATTGTGTAAAAAACACGGTTTTAAGACAGCCCTACAATCCAATGGCTTGTTATTGAAGAATAATTTAGATTCCCTTGCACCATATATCGACTGGATTTCTTTGTCTCTAGATGGCGAAAGTAAAGAAAAAAATACATCCATGAGAAATGACAAACAATTCGACGCAATAATAGAAGTTCTTCCAGAGATCAAAAAAAGAAATATCAGTGTTAAATTGGGAACAGTCGTAAATAAGAAAAATTATAAGGACATAGAAAATATAGGATTTTTAATAAAGGGATATGTAGATGTTTGGAAATTGTACCAATTTTATCCGCGCGGAGGCACGACTGCAGAAAAAAATAAAAACGAGCTAGAAATAAGCGATGATTTATTTAATAAAATTTCTGATAAAATAAAAAATAGATTTCCTGATATAAATATATCAACCCATACAGTTGAAGAGTTTAATAAAAGCCCATGTTTAATGATAGATCCTGATGGAAAAGTTTTTATAAGCAAGGAAAACAAAGATTTTTTTATTGGAGATATTATCAATGACAAAGATGGATTCGCTCAGAATTATCTAAAAATGAACATACTCGGAGAAATTGAAAAGAACTTTGAAAAAACATATAAAGCTTAAAATTAATTAAATAAATAAAAACATGAAAAATGCAGGACAATACGACGACGAATACTCAAAATGCCCTTGTTTTTGGGGCTCAGAACCGTCTAAATACGCGAAGTTAATCCCAAACTACATTTCTTCGGGAAACGCCTTAGATTTAGGCGCAGGAGAGGGCAAAAATTCTTTCTATTTGGCATCTTTGGGATTTGATGTGACTGCAGTTGAAATATCTTTTTACGCCGTCCGTAATTTTATCGACCAAATGATAAAAGAAGAAGAAAAAAGCAAGGATATATCAGAAAAGATTAATATAATTTGCGCTGACGTTAAAAATATTAAAAACCTTACTAATCAAAAGTTTGATGTTGTCATAGCATATGGCCTTTTGCATTGCTTTAAAGATAAAAAAGAAATTGCTAAGTTTATCAAAGACATTAAAAGTATTACAAAAAGGGGAGGAATAAATGTTATCTGCACATTTACAGATGAACTGCCTGTTCCAAAAATACAAGAATATTTGATACCAACCCTACTTGGCAAAGAGGAATTAAAGAATAAATATTATAAGGATTGGAAGGTTTTGAATTATGAATATGGAGTGCTCGAACATACACATCCAACTTCTAAAACAATGCACCAGCACAGCTTGTGCAGAATGATTGCAAAAAAGATTTAGCATGGAGAATATTTTTGAGGAAAAAAATGCTCAAATATTAAGGAAATGGCTTATCGATAATGTAAAATTTACCGATAATAATTTTACATACAAAAAATCGCTTTATGCCGTAATTAACCCTACTAATTTTTGTCCGGTAGGTTGCCCACACTGTTTATATTCATCCTTAAAACTCAAAAAACCATCGGAGCAGATAAGCGGAAAGTCAATGGATAAATTCATAAAGATAGCAAATCAGGCAAAGATTGAAATGCTTGTATTCTCTGGCGGGGGAGAACCTTTTGAGAATTTACCTGTTATAATTAATGGCATTAAAAAAATAAAGACACTAAAAGATGCCATAATTATAACAAGCGGCTATTTTGCCAAAGATGGAAAAACGACAAAACGCACTTTGGATAAAATTTTTAATGCTGCAAACTTAGACCGGAAAAAGACTAAATTCAGCCCAGTAAAAATAACTCTGCGCATTAGCCGTGACAATTCTCAATGTAAAACAGTCCCCTTGAATAATATCGAACATATTTTAAAGTATGTTACTAATAAAAACGATTATTCAAAAATCAGGGCTATCGTCAGGACGATATTGGATTATGGAGAAAACAATGACACTGAACTAGCCAAAAGTTTAGGCCTGAATCTTCTTCCCCAAAAAGATAATAAAGACATTTACAAAGATATGCCGACTATCGATGGGCTACCAACAAGATGGCTAACCGATAAGAATTTTAACATACAAATACCGATAATATACAAACCTATATATTTTTTAGGTAGAGCATCAAACACACACTCAAAAAACATACATTCCCTATGGTCTATAGTGGAATCAGAAGAAAAGTCAGGAACACCTCTAAATTTATGCATACGCGGTTCAAAAGGAGAAGGCCATAATTATTACGAAACAGTATTTAAAGGATACAAAGAATGGGAAAAATTATCTTTGCCCATATTTGATACCCCAAAGAGTAAAATCAAAAAAGAATTAGCCTTATATTTACCAGCTTCAGGTAGATTATTGATAAATAACGGAACTCCAGACATAGCACCATCCCTTAAAAAAATAAGTAACTGGAATCAATTTTTAAAAATAGTTTACTCTGACCCAGTAGAAAGATTACTAATTGAAAAGGGACCGTTTTACATAAAAGACATGGCAAAAGAAGTGGAAAAGGATATCGATGAAAAAATAGAGAAAACTAATTTTGTTTTTTCCGTTTCTTTGTTGGGTTTAATTGACCCATCTTTAAGGTTATATATAACTGTTAGGACAATTCAATATTATCTTGGCCTAAACAAAATTACGATAAAAAATACTTTAGCTAAACAAATTTTAGACTTAGATTGTATTAAATTATATACAGAACACAAAAATTCTTTAAGCGAAACAGATAAAAAAAGATATATGGACCCTATTACTGCTGATGCAGAAAATATAGTATTAAAAGATAAAACCAATAACGTCGCTTGCACAAAACTGCTAAATTTGATATTATCTTAATTAGAAAGGCGATGACGCTGTTGACGCAGCCGAGCCGAGGAAAGAAATCTCTTTAGAGAAAATAGAATCCTCCGGGAGTTCCCGTCACAGAATATAATGAAGTAAAAAGCGAGGTGGCACCGCGCAAATGCGCCCTTGCAAGGTTATCAATTTTTGGTAACTTCGCAAGGGCGTTTTTTAATATAATTAATAAAAAAACATGGAAAGAATACTAATCGATCAAATAAAAGAAAACGACGGAAAAAAGGTTTTGATAAAAGGCAGGGTTTTAAATATGAGAAATCTTAGCAACGTAGTGTTTTTAATAGTGCAAGACTATACTGGCACGATTCAAACTGTTTTTGAGAAAGCCGTTGAAGTAAAAACAGGCGATGCGGTTGTAATAGAAGGATTAGCCAAAAAAGAGCCCAGGTCAAAATATGGATTTGAAATTTCTGGAGAAAAAGTCGAAGTTATTTCTAATATCACAGAAGACTTACCTTTCGATTTGGCAAAGAATGATTTAAATCTAAACCTACCTACCCTTTTGGATAACCGCACTCTTTCCTTAAGACATCCAAAAGTTCAAGCAATCTTCAAACTTTACGATATACTTTTAAAAGGATACGAAACTGTAATGCGAGAAGAAGGATTCACAGAAATTAAAACTCCAAAAATATTAGGAGCTGCCACAGAAGGTGGCGCAAATTTCTTTAAAGTGAAATACTTCGACAAGGAAGCCACACTGGCTCAATCGCCTCAGTTCTATAAACAGATTATGGTGGGAGTTTTTGAGAGAGTTTTTGAAATCGGATCTACATTTAGAGCCGAGCCTCACTTTACGACAAGGCACGTAAACGAATATATTTCACTAGACGCCGAAATGGGATTCATAAAAGATTTTTATGATGTGGCTGATATGCTAAATAAAATACTAAAAAGAATCTTTTTAATGATCGAGAAAGACGGGAAACCATATTTGGACATGTATAATATTAAAATTTCAGAAGTACCGGACCAAATTCCACGAGTTAAGTTATCTGAAATCAGAAAAATTGTAAAAGAAAAATATAATTACTCAATACCAGACGACACCGATATTGATCCCGAAGGGGAAAGATTGGCCGGCAGATATGCAAAGGAAGAATTTAATTCTGACTTTATCTTCATTACCCACTATTTTTGGAAGGACAAACCATTTTACACAATGCCAAGCGAAGAAAATCCGGAAGAAACTTACGGCTTTGACTTAATATTCAAAGGATTAGAAATAGTTACAGGAAGCCAAAGAATTCACACATACAAGCAATTGATGGAAAATTTAAAGAAGAAAAAAATCAAACCGGATGGAATGGAGTTTTATTTAGACACCTTTAAATATGCTATGCCTCCGCATGGTGGCTGGGGCATGGGCTCAGAGCGCCTAATACAGAAAATATTAGGACTGGAGAGCATTAAAGAAGCCATCTTGTTCCCGCGGGACGTTAAAAGATTGGTTCCATAAGGACACAAAAAAAAGAGCCAAGTGGCTCTTTTTTGTTATTTCTTAGATTCTTTTAAAATCTTCTTAAAAATATCAGCAACGAACTCCGTATTTATTTTTAATTTCTTGGCTAAATTAGCAGTTTCCTTGAGAATGAAATCTTCCCTATTTTTGTCTTTAACGGAAATGCCATTTTTCTTCTTTAACAAAATTATTTCTTTTGTTATTTTAAATCTTTCCGCCAATAAATAAACTAATTTATCGTCTACAATGTCAATTTTTTTCCTTAATTTATCCAATTGATTTATATTTTTCATATTATAAAATTTTTTTAAAAAATTCACTAAAGTGTTTATATTTTTATCTTTTCTTATTTTACCGAACTTAGAATCCTTTTTAAAATTTACGGGTTTTAATCCAACCGCCTCCGACAAATGTTTGATTGCATCTTGCTGGACAATTAACGCCTGCATCACGCCAAAAATAAATACCCTACTGTTTTTATGAAAATCATACTCATTTATGGCTAACTGTGCGTCCTCAATATTATCGAAAGCCGACCACAATTTATCCCAATTACCCTCGTCTTTTTTATTCCATGCATCTTGTTTACATAAAATAGAGGAATTTATTACATTACGCAGTTCTTCTAATTTCTCTATTGAATCGTCGTTCATAAAATTATTTTTTACTTTGAATTCTCTATGATTTTTATTTCTGGATCGGTTAAACCATAAAGCTTATAAACAAGCTCGTCAATCTGTGACTCAAGGTTTTTGGTATCAGCGTCCTTATTTTGTTTTTTGAGGATTATAATTTGATCAACTATTGTTCTTATTTGCTCTTCTTTTTTTTCATCGATATTCGGGACAGGAATCGAATCTAAAACATCTATGTCTATCTGTGCCATAACGCGTCCTTTTTCTAAACTAATAATCTCATAATATTTATTTATTAGTCTGGAATTTAGAATAGCCGTTATAGTAGACGGTTTATATATTTTTTTGATTAAATTACCGACATGAACATTATTTAAACACAGGTACCCAACATCATCAAAAGCGGATATTATTTTATCACCTGTCTGTCTAACAAAAATTTTATCTTCAAAATAAGAAACATTTTCATATCCGCTTTTTATAATATCTTTTTTATATCTAATATAATTACCTTCCCATTGAATTGAATATCTGCCTACTTCTCCACCAGAAATAATTCCAGAATACCATTCCTTATTTTTCTTCTCTTCACAAATAATTTCTTTCTGTCCATTTTTACTTATCAAACCGCTTTTAAACTCCACTAAATCTTTAATTGATTTTTTTTGTTCTTCAATTTTCTCTACAAAATTTTTCTCTTTTCCATTCGAATACAAACGAAATCTATTTAATAGCGTTTTATCGAATGTGGTTTGAGGGTAACTAAATGAATCTAAACTCATTAAATCAGGGCTACTCACCTTGATTACACTAACATCTCCCTTCCGTTCTATGGTTTTTTTAAAGACATATACAACCGAATATCCAACAACTGCTTCAAAAACTGGCTCTGAGAAAAGTAATATTTTTATTATCTGAGCATTGTTAAGAATATATTTTCTGATTTTTGAAAAATATTTACCCAATAAGAAACTATCGGGAACTATAAATGATTGTGTGCCATTGTTCTTACATAAAATCAATGCTTTTTCGATAAAAAGAGAATACAAATTAATTTTATATTCTGCAGAGTCGGGATATAATTTTAAGATTTCTTTTTTGTATGCTTGTGATATTTTTTCTGATCCCCTCACGCCGAAGCCTACATAAGGAGGATTCCCAATCACAATATCAAATGCTTTTACTCCATGCATTAATTCTTGATCATAAAATTCTGCTGAAGAACTAATATCAAAAGGCCTATAGCTTTTCAATTGTGTGGTCTTTTTATTATCAAAAAAACTCGTATTTTGAGTAAGCTTTAAATAATCCTTCTGTAATTTTTCTTTTTTTATTTTACTACTTGTCTTGAAATATTCATCACGAATGGAAATTAATTTATCCTTCAAATCATGATCGGTGAAAAATGTTGCTTGTTTACTATCATCGAGTGGAATAAGAGTGTTTGCGCAAACAAATTTAAAATCAAGATTTGGTAGTGGTTCCACTTTCCCTCCTTCTGGGATGTCTACCACAATCGAGAGCCATGCTCGCAAACGACAAATTTCAATAGCCGTTTGCTCTATATCTACACCATAAATTGAACGAGAAAGAATTTCCCTTTTAAGATTTTCCAAATCTTTTTCACGTGTAGTATCAATTCTAGAATAAACTTTTACTAAAAGACTAAGCATACCCATCGGAAAAGCCCCTGACCCAACCGCCGGATCAAGCATAAGTATATCATCTAAGGCATTTAAAACCTTATCTTTGCCTAAATTTTTACGCCACTTGTCTCGCTTGTTTTGATCCTGATCGCGAAACATCGCTTCTGGCATCCGCACTAATTCTTCTAAACGACTATCGCGATCTGCGGTATGCGAGACTTTTGTTTTTAAATATTCAATCAATGATTGCTCACACATATAACTAACAATTTCTCTTGGCGTATAAAATGCTCCAGTGGCTTTCTTTTTGCTATTGCCGGTATTCTCATCAATTTGTTCCGCAAGCAAGCTTTCGAAAATACGACCCAACATTTCTGGATCAATTGCTACGTGTTGAAACTCTGGGCTACTCTCATCAACAGTAAAATTATATTTATTTAATGTCGCAAAAAGTTGATTAAAATATCCATTTGGAAAAGTTAATTTAGGATCTCCATAAAAATCAGTTGTATTTTTATCAAAAAGACCCCCGTTTAAATATGGCGTTAGCTTATCACCGTTACTCCTACCAGATTCTTTATTTAATACTTCGAAAAATAAATCTTCGAGTTGGTTTTTATAATAATCAGTTTGTTTTTCAGGATCTGGCACAGAAAAATAATTTATCTTTTCGTTAATCAAATTCTTCTTTTTCAAAAACCAAATAAATAAGAGGCGACCAATAAGGCGCGTAGTAAACATTACTGATTGCTTGCGACCTAAATCTTTTTCTAAATGATGAACTAAAATACTAAAATGTTCTACCAGCTCTAGGTAGAATCTACGATTAATTGGCTCGAAGTTAAAACTTTCCCAAAGTTTTAAATGAAGTACTCTCTTTAATTCATTTTTATCAGTTATCTCCATCTCGCCAATTTTTTCCCATAAAGATAATATCTCTAATTGAGTTGGCGTAATATGATCCTTGAGCTCAAGCGCTCGAACTTTAAATCTATTAGAAAGCAAAACAATAACACTATCGCAAGCTTCCGGAACAACAAAATCAATGCCAATATTTTTATAATCATTTGCTTCTGCATCTTCAAAATTGGGCGTAAGGCCAATAATCCAAGATAAATTTGTTTTGTTCGCTTTTTTAATCCAGAAGAGTTTTAAGTCAAATGGCTTATCATCTTCGTGCGGCAATTCGTATGCCGCTGCCTGCCTAGCGAAGCCGGGCGCAAGCTGAAATCGAGTTAGCTCTGCGTCAACACGAGAGATATTAGCCAAAAATCTTTCTGATGTTTTAACTTTAAGTAAATTTGATAGCTCTGCTACTACTTTTTCAGCCGAATCAAAAGACCCTTTTGTTGAAAGTTGCTTTAATAAAGGATCTAGTTTATTTTTAATACTAATATTTTCCATAAACTATTTATTATCTCTAGCAAACCCAAATATTGGATTCACCGATATTATCTTAACAGGTTTCTTCTCTTCTGGAAGAATTTTTCTAATTTTTTCTAATATTTCGTCTCGTTCTGATAGTTTACCTTCCTTAACTACTTCACGCAAATGTTTAGTCAACTTTCTAGCAGTGCGGCCATGAAATACATTTCTAGTCATTAGTAATATTTCTAAGCGTGAACGATCTTGTGCATTCCAACCAACGGACAACGCTTCATCGAGTATCGCCTGCTGAGATGGCGTCAATCTTTCGGTGCTTCTATCAAATCTAGTAATTTGTGGCCCATTCTTAGACACATATTCAAGATGATGTTTTTTATCAAGAGTAATCTTATCCTTTTCTCTTTCTTGATTTTTTGATCTAAGTATTTGTAATGCTTCACCTGTTAACAATACATCTAGAGCATTCGCCTCTTTATTATTGCGATAAAAAGTAAACTGTCCTTGGTTATTTGAAAACTCTGATTTTGCAAAAACAATTACTTCCGGAGAATACAGAATTTTTGATTGATCGACAACTCCCCATTTATGTATAGGAATTTTATCAAATGTATATTTTTGTTCTGGAGTTTCATGTTCTCTAAAATATTTCAAATCTGAAATAAATTGGTCGTCAGTAAAAACATCTGCTTCTTTTTCCAAACGCAGATACTCTTTAGTTGCCACATCACTATTTGTATCATAAATACCCCTATAATTAATCGGATTAATTTGCTCTCCTAAAACAGAAGAATCACTACCAATAGTAGCATTTATAAGACTTATTTTATCTTGCAATTTGCTAACCAAACCAAGAAATTCATCTAATTCTACGTTAGGAACGATATTTATAATCTCAACTTCTGAATGGGGAGATCCCAGTCTATTAATACGGCCGTTGCGTTGAATCATGCGTACTGGATTCCAGTGGAGGTCATAGTTTATCAATAAACCACAATCCTGTAAATTTTGACCCTCAGCAAGCACATCCGTACTAAACAAATAAGTAAGCTCGTCTTTTTCTGAGAATTTTTCTCGCGCGTCTCTTGCTACAGGAGAAAATCTATCTGCTGACGAAAGCGCATCCGATCTATCCCTACCGGAAACAAAAGCGGTGTTCTGAGTAGTAAAAATACTGCCAGGGTGATTAAGTAGATTGTCTTTTAGATATTCAACAGTATCGGCAAAAAATGAAAAAATAATAATTTTCCTTTTAGGATTATTTTTTATTTTATCGCTTACAACCTTTAAGAATTTTTCTAATTTTTTATCTTTACCCTTAACCGACTCCACTAACTCAATAATTGCAGACAGTATTCTCTTTTCATAATTAATATCTTCAATAATCGCCGTTAAATTATGAGAATCTTTGGAAATCTTGGTACCGAGAGCTTTCGCTTTTTCAATAATCTCTTCATCCGTCAGATCAATATTCTCTCCATCCTCTGCTTCATATTCGTCTAAAATGTCATCTATATCTGACAAATTTAACACAAGATTTTCTTGAATTAAAATATCCTCAAATGTCTTAAGTCTTCTTTGGTATTTTTTTATTGAAGCCAAAAGAGCATGGGACGAAGATTCAAATCTTTTAAGCAAAACTGTTCGCAAAATGCCGTACATGCTTAATTGCAATCCGAGTTTTTCTCTGGTTTCTTTAGTAAGTTTAATATTTTTTATTTCTTCGAGGGTTTTACCATAAACCTTGTGGTCATACATTGCTGTTCTATACGGAACGAACGACAACGAAAGTATGTATTGATATAAACGATAAATTATTGATTTGTCCTTTGTATTAAACTCGCTATTTTTATTTTTTTCTAATTGCCTTAATGGATGGATAAGATTATCTGTTGTTTCTTGAATTATTTCTACAGAAGTTTTTTCAATCGGATTAATGGCAGATTCTATTTTAATACTTCCATATTTCCCTGCCTCGAAAGCAGCATTAGAAACTTTTATTTTTGGGAAAGTAAAAGTTTTACCATCTATTTCCAAAGGCTTTCCATTTAACTCTTCCTCAATGCTTTGGCGTGTATTTCTGATAACAAATTCACGCAATATCGGATCTATGACCTGACGAGCCTCCTCGTATATAGAGGACATATCATTTCCTTGTGCGCGGTTCTGATTGATCCGTTTTTTTAATTCATACAAGGCATCAAAAAATGATCGTGACTTCACAACGCCCTCAGAATTACGAACATTTACTTGTAAAAGATCCTGCTCTCCGCGGGTACCAAGTAAAATTTGATTTGTTAAATCGTCAATGGAATTGTTGACTGGCGTTGCCGTAACAAGTAGCGTGTCCGCATCTGAATTGTCTATAAGCCATTCTTTTATTTGCTGGAATCTTTTGCTGTTATGGGATCGTAAATTATGAGATTCATCTATAACGAACAGGCTGATTGGCATATATCGGTCTTTTTTTCTCTCCTCATCTATCTGATTTTTATTTTGCATCGAGATAACAGTGATGCCTAATATTTTTTCTCTTGCTATTTCATTTTCCCATTGGCCCACAAGGGATTTAGGCACAATCGCAATTATTCTTCTACCAGTGTATTGTTTCATAACGCCAATCGCACTTACCGTTTTGCCCAAACCAACAGAATCAGCAAGCATTGCTACGCCATTTTTTTCTAAACGCCAAAGAATTTGTTTAACGTTTCTTTCTTGAAAATCCTGTAACTTACGGGAAGAAAGTAGCTCGATTTCTCTGTCTTCTTTAAGAAGGTCTCCGTATATATAATCAAGAGTTTTGATATACATTTCATAAGGACTGAAAAGAAGTTCTCCATGAACAGAAGTATCAACTAATTCAATAAATTTTCCCGTCCATTCGACACAACCATCATCAGTCCACACTTCTTCGAACCAAGATAAATGGCCATGTTCTTGGTCTTTATTTTTAGGATTAAACTGAACCACGCGCTGGTCATCCTCTCCTGCGTTTAGTTCACGATTAGTGGTAAGACCATTTTTAGTAAAATTTGAAGAACCGATAATTCCCACTGCACTTTCTGATTCAAAACTTCCCAATATATAACACTTGGCGTGTAAAAATGTCTTCTTAAAAACTTTCACTTCGAGTATTTTATCGTCAACTAACTTTTTAAGTTCTTTAACTGTTGGTTTTAAGTTGCTATCAATTTTTATCCTCTGTAGATCTTCAAAAATATCCTTATCTGGGAAGTCCGGCTCAATTTCATTTAATTCATGACGCGGTATTAATGGTTCTCTGCCTATAAGTAGCCTAATTTTTTTATAATTTTTAAGGTACGGCAAAAGCATCGCAGTAGCTTCGAGATCCCAGTAGCCAGTTGCAATTGAAATTTGATCAAAATTATTACTGGCCTCAATCAAGCTGTCCAGTAATTTTTTTCGTTTATTATCAATAATTTTTGGAAATTTTTTCATATTAATTTTTCAGCCATACCCTTAACGTAAGTTTTATAATTATAGCTATTATATATACTTTATTCCAAAAATAAGACTTTTTCAAGCCGGTTCTAGCTGGACGATTTTTAGGGCGAAGGGTCTGGACTAAGAGGTGGGATTGCGTCATTCCTTAGCTTAATATGAATACACAACCAATGGGGTTTCCGGGAGCCTTAGCCCAACAAAACATAAAGGCTCCGCCGAAAATTAAGTACCTGCTTTATGCCAGAAAAAGCACTGAATCAGAGGAAAGGCAGGTGCTTTCCATTGATTCACAGATTCAAGAGATGCTTCGGGCTGCAGAAAAAGATGGTTTAGAAATCGTTGATATCCGGCGCGAATCCCACTCCGCCAAGGATTCGGGACAGCGTCCGGTGTTCAACGAAATACTGAACGACATTAAGATTGGCAAGTTCAACGGGATCCTGACATGGGCCCCGGACCGATTGAGCAGAAATGCGGGCGATTTGGGATCCTTGGTAGATTTAATGGATCAAGGATTATTAACCGAGATCCGGACAAACGGACAACGGTTCGCCAACAACCCAAATGAAAAATTCTTGCTCATGATTCTGTGCAGCCAAGCAAAACTAGAAAACGACAATAAAAGCTTAAATGTTAAACGCGGACTTAAAACCCGATGTGAAATGGGCTGGCGGCCGGGAACCGCTTTGACCGGATACTCAAATGAGAAAAGAACCGATAGAAAATGCCAGGTTCTGGTGGATCTGGAAAGGGCACCAATAGTTAAACAAATGTTTGAAAAGATTGGCAATGACCACTGGTCTGGTTCAAGACTTTACCACTGGCTGAAATTTGAAATTAATTTTAAGACACGAGGAAATAAAAATCTGTCGCGAGGAAATTTATACAGAATACTGCAAAATACATTTTACTACGGAGTTTTTGAATATCCGGGAAACAGCGGAAATTTCTATAATGGAAAACATGAGCCGCTTATCACCAAAGAATTATTTGATAGAGTGCAGCAACAACTAACAAGGAATCCGATGAACCGAGAAACAAGAGAGTTTGCCTTCACTAGACTGATGATTTGTGGAACCTGCGGATCGGGAATAAGCGCATGCGAGAAATACAAAAAACTGAAAAACGGTACGGTCTCAAAATATATTTACTACGGATGTACAAAAAGCAAAAACCTGCATTGCGATAATGGATATATCAGAGAGGAGGATTTGATAAAACAACTGGTGGAAATTATTGACCAGATTGACGTCAACGACCTTGAAATAAAACACAAATTTCAGGAGGAAGTAAAAAGATACAATGTGTTTCAAAGCCGGGTGTTAAAGGTCGAGGGCAAGCAAGAGAATAAAGATATAGATGTAAGAAGCTACATCAAATACCTCCTCCGCGAAGGCAGTATGTCAGAAAAAAGAGAAATACTTTCCTGTATAAAAAGTAAAATCGTGATCAGAAAGAGCGTACTAAGCATCGAAAAATAGCAAACAAAAACAGAGTTTTTCTACTCTGTTTTTTAGTTTGGTATGAGAATATTTTTAACTATTAAGAAATCTTTTAATGCCAAAGCCAAACGTAGCAGTCATTACCCAAAAACCAATTAGCAGCGCGACAATTGCTCCGCCTGAAACATTGTTTACAGATATTTGCCAAATAGATAAAGCCGTTGCCGCAATAAAATTAGCTAAACCCCAACGAATATTAACAATAGGTTTTGATTTTTGAGCAAACGGGCTCTTGGCAACAGTTTTTGATACTCCCCAAATAAAATGAGGCATTCCGTTAGCAAGAAATCCTCCGATTAAGAAATACCAAATATAATATAATTGCATATATTTTGAAAAAAAATTATTCTCCTTCAAATATCCATTTCCAAGCTGCGTCCTCATCTTTAATATCAAACCATCTTGCTTTACCTTTAATAAATGGACTTGATAATTGAGTAAGTTTTTGCTTCCAACCTGGCTTACAGACACAAGCAACCCTTTGTAAATGTCGCCTAACACGGAGCATAGTCCAGCCATCTTGTATTATTGAAAAAGGATTACTCCAACCTTTGAAATTATCTGCAAGGAAAAGCAATTTTAATCGCCCATACTGCTTAATGGTTTTCAAAAATGTGGGACGCAATAAGTTCTTGTAAATATCTGGTGTAACTTTTCCGTCTGCGTTAATTCCGATTACTGCTCCTTTACTTTGAGGAAGTATGCTTATCATATTTTTATTTTATCAAAAAACCACCCCAATTAAAAGGTAGTTGTTTGTAATAAAAAATCTGCTCATATGTGGCAGACTTTTTATTTTATCTTATGTTCCCGATGCTTCTGATACAGAGTTTGCACCATCGCCAGTTCCTGCGGGCGCTTTGCAAGCTACGGCTGCTGTTCTATATGTAGCCCAAGCTGTATTTCTTGAAGCCTGCCATGTCTTACGGGCAGTCTTTGTTGAAGCGTTGAATGTAGCCCAAGCTGTTTTTACTGCTGTTTTAACGGCTGATCCTGTCGTCAAAGCATAAGCTGATTGCAATGCTGTTGCCCTTGCTTGATATGCAGAATTCAAAGAGCCAGTGTATGTGGTCATTGCCGTATCAATAGCTGTTTCCCTTGCATTTACTGCTGTGCCTACGCATTGGATTTTAATTGTTGCTGATGTTGTGGCAGGTGTATTCCCTGTTTGTGCAAATGCGGTTAATGCAAATGCTGTTGCCAAACCAACAGAAGCTACCGTCATGATAATTTTCTTTGTTGACATATCGTTTTTATTTACTTTAATTATAATTGTCGACCTTTATAGTTTACATTATAACAATTACGTTATCAAATTGTAAAATGGTTCAAAAAACCACCTATTTTGAAAGGCGGTTTTTTGTAAAAATGCATTAAGCGCGGGCCACATTGCAACCTCTTAAGGGATGCAATCTGACGCGCCTTAGCAATGGTATCTAGCGGTCTCGGCATCACTAGATACTAAAACTGATGGCGCGGGGTCGTAGACGACGTGGGAACCGCAATACAGAGGAGTAAGATGCAAATTTACGTGCCAGAACTGACGCCCCAAGAGTAAATAGTATTAGTCCAAAAACTGTTATATTTAAGCATATCACAGTCTCGGAACGAACAAAAGCCCATCGCTGGGCTTTTTAGTTTAGGACGAGTTCACATACCAGACCTGAGTCCGCACACAGTGGCAGATTCGGTTTAATATCAAATTATAATTTTATTATAAAATTGAAAAAATTTACAATTAACGGAATCGCCAAAACAAATGTTAAAAATACTAAAACCCATGTAAGATAAACAATTTTTTCAGAATAATTATCACTGCTTTTGTTAAATTCTTTTATTCTTTTTGAAAGCACC
>Ga0182027_10000451_pt1 | contig 72065 bp, 65 predicted proteins | sample 712E1DmetaG_FD_121300 | JGI IMG/M metagenome (GOLD analysis project Ga0182027, IMG submission 121300) | Permafrost microbial communities from Stordalen Mire, Sweden - 712E1D metaG (Illumina Assembly) | ecosystem: Environmental > Terrestrial > Soil > Wetlands > Permafrost | place: Sweden...
CAGCAGGTCGAGCAGATCCAATTCGCGTTGCTGCGGCCGATGGGGAACACGCCAGTGCGTGGACAGCATTCCAATAAGAGTGCCCGAATGGCTTATCAAGGGAGTGGATTGGACGGCACGAACGCCCGCGTCGAGCTGAACCTTGAGGGATGGGGTTCCGACCAAAATATCGCTTTTGGTGACGTCCTCGACAATTGAGCGCTCCGCTTTCTTTATTGCCGTACCGCAGTTGCCCTGGCCCCCGGCGACCGCGTTCCAGAAATTCAGGAACGGTTCTTCGAATCCGCGATACGCTGCAATTTTGAGGCAAACCGATTCCGGCTGGAGAAGCTGGATGTTGCCCATGTCGGCATGGGTCATGGCAATCGCGGCATCCACGATCTCTCCGAGGGCGTCCTCAAGCTCACCTGCCCGTACAAAGCGCGCGGTGATCTTCTGAAGGAGAGCTGTGGCAGTCGATTCGGCAGCCAATGCTTCTTCGACCTGTTTGCGCTCGGTGATGTCGGCGAACACCGTGGCGAACTTTCCCTTACCCGGAGAGAACACCGAAATGGCAAAGTGCTTCTTCATGGGAGGGAATGGCGTTTCAAAATACTCCGGCACGCCGCTCTCCGCCACCCTTGCGTAGATGTCCAGGAAGGGCGGGCTTCCCGTCCCGTAGAGAATCGAGGCCTTTTTACCCACGGAGGACGTTCGATCGAGTCCGGTGATACGTTCGAAGGCCGGGTTTGCATCGGTGATGATGTAGTCGGCGGCTTTTTCATCGATATAGACGATTTCATGGTTGGCAAGCCCTTCCGACATTGACAAGTAGAGCGACTTAAACCGCTGTTCGCTTTCCCGCAGCGTTTCCTCGGCCTTTTTGCGCTCGGTGATGTCCGTATGGACCCAAAGCCGGCCGTACAGTTTGTCGCCGATCCGGATAGGAATAAAATCCCGCAGCAGCGACTGTCCGCCGGCCATGCCCACGTCTTCGCCGCTTACCGTTTGGCCGAGAAGCACCAGTTCCCCGATGCGGGCCACGGCCTCGTCGGGCTTTGCATAGCAAGGCCTGATTTTGTCAATCATTTCATTCGCGGACAGTTTCATAAGATCGTCGGGAAGATCTTTAAGACCGAACATATCACAAAACGACTGGTTGACGAATTCAACCCGATTTTCGTTGGTGACGAGCAGGATCCCGAAATGCATATTCGAAAGGATCAGATAAAATCGCCGCAGCGTGGTTTGCAGCTTTTCTTCCATCTGTTTGCGCTCGGTGATATCGTGCGCCACCACCATCGCCCCAACGATCTTTCCGTTGTTCCATTTGAAGGTGGTGTTCAGGAGCGCCCACAAAAAGTGCCCGTCTTTTGTCCGCACCCTGTATTCCACGGACTCTCCGGGTTTTTCTCCGGACTCCCCCTGGCGAATGCGGGTGGCAAAGCGGATTTTCCCCTCGTCGTCGAGGAGGTCGAACGCGGTGATGCTTGAGATCTCCGCGCGCGAGTAGCCAAGGATGTTGCACATAGCGTCATTTACATCTGATAGTTTCCCGTCGGGGAAACCCACCTCAAAAATGCCTGCCGGCGCCTTCTGGACAAGGAGCCGATACCGTTCTTCGCTTTCCCGCAGCAATGCTTCCATTCGTTTGCGCTCGGTGATGTCGATAACGACTCCGAGCACGCGCACGGGTTTGCCGGCATTGTCGCGCATGGCCCCGCCCTTGGCGTTTACCCACCGCACTTCGCCCGAGCTGTGACGGATGCGAAATTCCAGGTTGAACGGTTCGCGTTTGGCAATTGCCTTGTCGCGCTCCTTTTCGGCATTTTCCATGTCGTCCGGATCAGCGAACCCGCGCCAGTCCCGGTAGGTCTTGATGGTGCCGGGCGCAAGGCCGTAGATAAGGTTGAGCTCCGGGGTAAAGGCCACGGAGTCCTTTGCAAGGTCCCAGTCCCATATCCCGACTTTTGCGCTCACCTGGGCAAGACGCAGCCGTTCTTCGCTTTCCCGGACCGCTCTTTCGTTTTCCATTTGCCGGGTGAGGTCCTGGATGGTCACTGCGCATCCGGCAACTTCGCCGAACGTGTCCAAAATGGGTGCCGCGTTGTCAAGGACAACGCGCTGGACGCCGTCAAAGCCGACGATCCGGATAATCTGGCCGGTAACGGTTTTCCCGTTGCGCAACGCACGCGAAGACGCCCACTCATCGGGCAATACGGTTTTCCCCGTATCCGCCCACGACGCCTTATCCTGGATGTAATCGCCGATAGTTCTTGCTGCCGGCCTTGGGTTACCCCAGATTTCATCGAATGCCCGGTTGGCCGAGATGGTCCCGCCCTGGGTGTCGAGCAAGGCGACGCCCACGGGTAGAACCTGCATTACGGCTTCGAGCCGATTCTTCATTTCCAGGGCCTCTTCCATCTTGTGATCGGCGAGCTCGCGCGCCGCCTGTTCTGCCCATTCGGCCTGTTTCCTGTCCGAAATATCGCGTATTGTCAAGACTGCATTTTCTATCTTGCCGTTTTCGTCGCGGACCGGCGCGCCGCTAAAGACTGCGTACCAGCGCCGTTTGGTTGCGCGGACGTATACCGAATATTCCTGTTCCGCAAAACTTTCTCCGGCGCAAACCCGCATTAGAGGCCATTGCCCTATGGATAGCTCCTTGCCGTCCGGGCCGGAGAGGTCCATCACCTTTGCATCGCCGGACATCACCCGCACCATATCTTCTTTGGACCCGAACCCGAACAGGGCGAGTGCGGTTTGGTTCATGTCCGTTATCTTTCCCGACGCGTCGGCAATTACGAGACCGTCGTGCGTCGCAATGGCGCCGATAACTTTGTTGGCGTGCAGAAGGGCTTCCCGGGCCTTGCTGCGGTCGGTGATGTCGATAAGGGCGATGAGACTTTGGTCGCCGGAATGCCCGTCCCCGCGAACCACCACGCTTTCGATCTGGCACCTGAAAAACGGGCCTTTGACGCTGCCGCAATCGAGCTCGCACGACTGCTTTTCGTCGCCGATAAACATCCGCCGCCGGAACCTGAACCAGTCGTCCTGGCTTTGGGGTGCGACAAGGTCGGAGAATTTGGAACGGCCGTCCTTGATTTCCGAACGGTTGAGGCCGAACAATTTCACCGCGGTCAGGTTGGCTTCCACTATCCTTGTTTCGGCGTCCAGGGTGAAGTAACCCGTAGGAGCAAAGTCGTACAACTCGGCGAAGCGGTCGCGCGTCTCGACAAGGTCGAAGTGCGCCTTCCGAAGGTCCTCGTTCTGAATTTCGAGCTCCGTTTCGTAAACTTGAAGCTCGTAAAGCAGTTCTTGGACGCTCGCCGTCTTTAGGACGGGCGCGGCATTCGGATTTTCCTTCAGGATCGATTCGGCTTCCTTGCGAAGCCGGGATATGGAACGGCGAGTAAGATTCATTCTCGTCCGCCTTGTTTTTTGGGAGTACTCACGATTTTTCTCCGGCCTTTTCCATAAGCAGCAAGGCCCTGGCCGGCCGGCCTTTGCCGCCGCTTTCCACACGCCTGGCAACAACATGGAACCGCAGGTGTCCTGCCAGCGGTACTTCTACCGACAGGTCCAGGTTCTTTGTTAAGGGGCCGCCGCTGCTCACGGTTCTTTCCAACCATTGCCGCGCGGCCGGGGAGCTCCACGAATCGCCCATGAGTTCGAATATCGGCTTACCGTCGCATAATTTTGAGGAGGTTTGGAAAAGCCCATACCAGCTCGAATTGGCCTGGACCAAATGCAGATTCTCGTCGAGCACGATCATAGGCTCACGCATGGACGAAAAGATGCTTTCAAACAGTTCGCGGGCCTCTCGCCCGGCGGTCTCGGCTTGTTTGACGCGGTTGACGTCAACGAAGGTGACCACCAGGCCGTCAATAACGTTTCGTGCCGTGCGATAGGGCATAATGCGCATTTGGTAACAGGTGTTGTCTTTGGAAAAAACTTCGGTTTCCTTGAAATTGAGGGTTGCAAGCACTTGCCGGGCGTCGCGCTCAAACCCGTCGTACTCGATATTCGAGGCCAGGTCGCCAACGGGCCTGCCCACGTCGGTCGGAATGAGCTTGACGATCTTGACCGCTTTGTCGGTATAGCGTTTGATTTTGAGGTCGTTGTCCAGGAAGATCGTGGCGATGTCGGTTCCGTTGAGCAGGTTCTGCATGTCGTCGTTGGTTTGCGAAAGCTCTTCCACCCTTCTCTGCAATTCCGTGTTGACCGTGGTGAGCTCCTCGTTGAGGGATTGCAATTCCTCTTTGGACGTTTCGAGTTCCTCGTTGGCGCTTTGCATTTCCTCGTTTGTCGACTGCAATTCTTCGTTTGTCGATTTCAACTCCTCGTTGGAAGTGTCCAATTCCGCCACGGTCGTTCGCAGGGACTCCCTGGTAAATTGCAGGTCGCGCTCCAGGTCGGTTTTGTGGGGGACCGGTACGGCCGGGCCGACCGTCGCGCGGATGGGTTGCTCTTTGCCGTGCTGCGGGGCCTGCGAAAAGGTCACCAGCAGCAACCCGCGCACCGGTTCGGGGTCTTGTATCGGCGACACGGAAATGTTGACATATTCGTAGCCTTCGTTCGACCGGATGCGCACCCGTTCGTGCACCACCTCCTTGTTCCGGGAGAGGGCCGACCTGACGGCAGAGGCGAGGAACGTCTTGAGGCCCTCGCGCGACATATCAAAGACGTTGAGCCGAGGTTGACCGCTTGCCGGCTCGAAATAGGAGCCTGTGCGACCGTGCACGTACACGATGTCGCCTCGCGAGTCCACCACGACGCTCGGCGGTGCAAAGCGGGAAAGCAGCAACTTTTCCACCACCGTGGAAATGCCTTCCTTCTTGACGGGAGCAACGGGTGACAGCGCGTACTGCTCCGGCCGGGAAATCTGGTGCGCGTTCATCCTGCGCTCGATGCGCCTGCGGAGGGTGCTCAATTTGTACGACGAGAAATCGTGGCCGAGACGCGTGCGCAGGAGGACGAAGATCTTCTGCAACGGCCGTTCCATTTCCCGGGGGATTTCCACGGGTTCCGGCAGCGGTCGCACCAAGTTTGTTCCATTGACATAGGCAACAAGCCGGGAGGGCATTGCCGCGGGCGGCAGGATGCAGTCCGCCAGGGACGTGCTTATGGCGCTCACGGGCATTCCCGCGTATCGTGCCGATTTCACCTCCTGTACAATCGCCATTCCCCCGTGGCTCTTAATGTCCCTGAGGCCTATGGTGCCGTCGGAGCCGGTGCCGGAAAGCACAATGCAGATGGCACGTTCTTCAAGATCCAGTGCCAGTGAGCGAAAGAAGAAGTCAATTGGAAGCGGAGGGATTTCCTTGGCAGGCGGTTCCATGAGTTGGATGGTGGAATCCATCACCGCAACGTAGGCCCCGGGCGGTGAAACGTAGACGTGGTTCGGTTCCAAGACCGCGCCGTCTTTGGCCTGCACGACGGAGATTTCTGTTTCTTTGCTCAAAAGCTCCGGAAGAAGGCTCGTGTGCCCCGGGTGCTGATGGGTGACGACGATATAGGCCATTCCGGTATCCGGGGGCAGGTTCCTGAAAAGGTCGTCGAGTGCCTCGAGCCCGCCGGCCGAAGCGCCGATGCCGACTACGGGGAAACCCGGTTTTGGGGAAGCCGGGCGAAACGCGGTTTGTCTGCTTTGTGAAGCTGTGGCCTTGGCGTGCTTTTTCCCCGCGTCTTTTTGGGCAGGAAGACGTTCCGTTTTTCGTGCCGCCGCCGAACGCGCCGGTTTCCGTTTTTTTGCCATCGATCAACTCCCCGGGGTCTCCTGCCGCCGGAACACGGGTTCAGCCTATTTCTGTTCCGCAAAATGCGGAAGTCTCACTTCCACGGTGAGGCCCGGCGGCGGTGTGTTATTTGACAAGGATATCGCACCCAAGTGCATTTCCACGATATGTTTAACAATGCTCAAGCCCAGGCCCGTGCCGCCTTTGCGCGTGGTAAAGAAAGGCTCGAACACGCGGTCGATCAGTTCCGGCGGAATCCCCTTTCCCCGGTCGACGACGCGGACGACAACGAACAATTCCTCCGGCCGGGAAATTTCGACGACCACCGGTTCGTTTTCCGGGCTGTGGTCGCAGGCGTTTTCGAGCAGGTTGAAAAAAACCTGCTGCAGCTTGGTCGAGTTCGCCATAACGAGGCAGACGCCGGCGGACGGGGCTGAGACGAAATCGATCGTGCGCATTTTGTGGGCCGACGAATGACGGAATGTGTCGATGACGGTCCTGATAAGTTCGTCGAGCGGGTGCGGCATGAATTCGGACTGCATAAGCGGCTTGCCGAGATCGAGCAGGTCTTTCATGAGGGCCGACAGCCGGTGCACCTGATTGCGTATGTGTTCGAGGTAGGGGAGGTACTCCTTGTTGTCGCCGATGCTCTGGAAAAGGGCCTCGCTAATTGCGAGGATGCCGTTAAGCGGGTTGCGCACCTCGTGCGCCACGCCTGAGGCGAGCGTTCCCAGGAGGGAAATTTCGTGGGCCGAGCGCAGCTGTTCGTCCATGACACCGTGTTCTATTTCGTGGCCCATATACCGCGCAAATATTTCCATCAGGTGGACATCATTGTCTTCGAACGCCATCTCTTCTTTAGCAAGTACGCAGATCATGCCGTTGACCTCGCCCTTCTTCGAAAGAATCGGGATGCTCACGTACGATGAATAGGCTTCGGCGAGAGACCCGGCCTGTTCCGGAAACATGGCGCGGAGGTCGCCATTAAAGTGGCAAATCTTCTTTTCCCGGTACACGATCCCGCAGGGGTGTCCGGCAACCGGGGTGTCTTTCTCGTGCGTCAAGACACCGTTTGTCAACTGCGACAGGTACCTGAACCTGCCTTTTTCCACTTGGCCCACGGCCGCGTACGGTACGTTGATGATATGCGCAATGGTGAGGGCGATCTGGTCGTAGGCGTTTTCGAGCGATTCGGAAAACGTCGTTTCGATGGCGTAGATGGATTCCAGCACCTGCTGGCGTTTCGAGAGGGCCGCCTCGGCCTTTGCCCGCTCGTTGATTTCCATCCTGAGAAGTTCGTTGGTGCCCCGGAGTTCGCCGGTGCGGGCCAGAACCTCATTTTCCAGGTGTTCGTGAACTCTGGCGAGCTGGTCTTCGGTGTTTTTGCGCTTGGTGATGTCCCGGCCGTACACGTTGACATATCCGGAATCGGGAAAAGGGACTACCTGGAGGGAATAGATCCTGCCGTCGGCAAAATGCTCCATTTCCACGCCTTTCTGGGAGGCGAGCGAACCGTGCACCGTGTCTTTGATGACGTCGGGCACAAGGAGTCCCACGCCGGATTGCCAGGCGCGCAGCAGGGGAGCCGACGATGCGTTGCCATAGACCACGGTTCCGGCCGCGTCGATACGGACTACCGGCGAAGGGTCGTCTGCCGGGAAACGAACGAGCATCTTTATTTGTTCTTTGGCCTGTTTTTGCTCCTCGATTTCCTTGACAAGCTGATTATTCGCCTGTTCGAGCGCTTCCGCGTTCTTGCGAAGGAGCTCTTCCTGTTGCTCCCGCTCGCGAACCAGCCCGGCGGTTTCCGGGACAGCACCTGTTAGGGCATAAAGCGAGGCCCGCGCCAGGCGGGGAAGAAAGCCGGACAATTTCATAGGTATCCGTTTTACGGTTAAATTATAAGACAAAATAATAAACCAGCGGTCATAAAGCTAACCGCAGGCAAGTAGTCGGGACCATTAAGGGTCCGCTGCGTTCGGATTACTGCCGGGTACTATCAAAATTCCACGAAAGGGGCACAACACCTTGCCGGATTCCGATCATTTTATTAGAGTCAAGAAGCATTCAATAATATTCAGCAAATCAAATACCACATGTTCTTATTAGAATCATTTTAGGCAACCTCTAGAAATTGCAGGGTTAAGTGTCATTCCCGCGAAAGCGGGAATCCATTTGTTGGTTTCCATAGGAAAAGATGGACTCCCGCTTTCGCGGGAGTGACATCAAATCAAATTTTGTGAATAAATAGAGGTTCCCTTTAGAAATAGATCTTTCAATTGGCATGGCTATTGCATTTTATTGAAAAGAAAAGAGTTATTTAACCGATTATTGAAAAAATACTATGGAGGATTTCAATGGAAAGAATTCTTGAACATAATCATATCAGCTCTCCTTCAAACAATGCAGAGAACAAAGACGACTGTCTTACTCGGTTTGCCAATATCCTGGAGTGCGGCCATGAAAGGGCATCCAAGGCGATTCTGTTTTTTGAAAAGATGGGAGGTTTGAGCCCGAGCCTGGTGAATAAGGCATTTTTCCAGTACCTGGGCGTGAAAAAAGATGCACAGAGAAGGGTCCTTGAAAAAATTTCCCTCAGCATGGGACTGGAGCTAAAGCCTGTTTCCTGGTTGCCGCATTTTGAAAATAGCTACGAAAACGCCGAATTGGCGGATGAAAGTTTCGGGGACATCTTTACCCTCATCCATGAAATCTCAGCCGACGAACTGGAATTCTATCTGGCGTATGCCGCTGTTGAAAGAAACGCAAGGGCGCACTCGCTCCTCCTCATGATGGCGGACGTGGCCAGAGAATTCCTGTTTGACGTAAAGATCTGGTATCTTAACCACAAAGAGGCCGAAAGGGTATTAAGTTTGACCTCGCATGAAACCATTGTACCCGATTATTCGGCGGAGACAGTTTTGAACTGAGCAAACAACCACGGCCTCAGGCATAAGTATTGAAAGTTGGTAATTAGTTGACATCCGTGGCGTATGTCATTCCCGCGAAAGCGGGGCCGCGACTTCACCAGCATACAGAACTCTTGGAGCAGAGGCACTTGCCAATCCACTGCATGAAGAAAAGATGGACTCCCACTTTCGTGGGAGTGACACATGTCACCCATTTGTGCTCTGACTAATAACTGAGTTGAAATTATCGCAAGACCTTCTCCGTTTACCCCGAAAAGGTAGAATAGGCGCAGTCGGTATTTTCATTCCTGCAAAACGGTTTTAGAAATGGGAAAATCGAAAGGCTTCTTGATTTGGCTTTTGCAGGGTAATGGTATTCGCCGCGAAAGCTCTGTCCCGGCAGCGCCAGGCAATCTTTGCAGGAAGAAAAGGCCCTTGCCGGAATGCGCCAAGGGCCTTTCCGCAAACGCAATCAGTAGGGGAATGATTTCTTCTTGCTCGACTGACTCTTCGGCTTTCCCTGATCCATGAGTTCCTGTTCCGCCTTTATCCAGTCGTCAAGTTCAGAACCCGGACGCTTTCCGCGCTGTTCGTAAATCTGGTAGGCGCGCTGGGCGATTTTTTCACGGTCGACTGCACTACTCATAATGACTCCTTCCCTTAATTTTGAATGTGGATTGACAGTGTTACCGCCTGCTCGTTTTGCGGGTAGCCGACGGCGTTTACCGGATAATGGTTTGCAAACCATGTGCCGTCTCATGAGGACCCGTCTCAACAAGAACTTTAGGGACGTACCCGCACGGCATCTCCAATAGTAAGAAACATTTCGCAGTTTCAAAAACGTCGAATCAATTCCTCAAATCGCTCATGCATGCGCGTTAAAGGATCTGGAACGCGGATTGCTGTTTACAGAAACGTCGCCCCTGCTGTCGGAGGAAAAAGCGGCTATGATACCTTCAATGCGTCTCACAATCTTTATCGTAATTGCGCCTGTTTTTCTTTTTGCCCAGGGGAACGGATCGGATCTGGCTGCCCTGGCCCAAAAAACGTTCGGCATCCTTCCGCTCCAGATGGCTTCGCCCGAGAACCCGATCACACCGGAGAAAGCCGCACTCGGCAAAATCCTTTTTTACGAGACCCGCATTTCGGCCGACGGCACGGTAAGCTGCTCGCGGTGTCACCCCCTGGGGCTGTACGCGGCGGATGGCTTGCCAATGGCAATTGGGAATTCCTGTAAAATAAACCCGAGAAACGCCCCCACAATTCTCAATGCCGCGGCGCAGATCTCTGCCCACTGGATCGGAAACAGGACGAGCGTGGAGGACCAGGCACGGCAGGCCCTCATCGGTCCGCCGTCCTTCGGGATGCCCTCGTACGATTCGGCGATGAAGGTGCTCAAAGCCATCCACGGGTACGAACCGCTTTTCAAGGCGGCCTTTCCGCTCGACACCCAGCCGATCAAGGAGCAGAATTTTGCCCTCGCGGTGGGAGCGTTCGAGCGGACCCTGGTTACCCCGGGTCTCTTTGATGCGTTTGTAAATGGAGACCCCGATGCGTTGACGCCGGGGCAAAAGAAAGGGTTGAAGACATTTGTATCCGAGGGGTGCGCCTCATGTCATTCCGGCGTGTATTTTGGCGGGCAGTCGTACAAAAAGTTCGGAGTGAGCGCGCCATATTGGACATTTACGAAGAGCCAATCGCCCGATCTGGGGCGGTTCGTGGTGACGGGGGACGAAAACGACAAATACGTGTTCAAGGTGCCGGTGCTCCGGAACGTCGCCATGACTCCTCCGTATTTCCATGACGGTTCGGTCAATTCGTTGACCGATGCGGTATACATCATGGCAAAAGCGCAGCTCAACAGAACGTTGCCCGGCGACGAGCTGAAGAACCTTATGGCGTTCCTGAACGCCCTTACGGGCGCAATTCCGAAACAGGCACTGGAGGTTCCGCTTCTTCCGGCCCGGGAAGAATATTGACGTAAGGAGATCCCCCACGAATTTAAGCCGTCGTGCGGAACGGTGCGGCTTCCCATAATCGCCTTTGGATGAGGAGGATTGCTTGTGAAAAAGATCATCCCCTTTTTGTGGTTCAATGACAAAGCGGAAGATACCCAAAGGATATGAAAAGGCTGCGCCGGGCACCATGCCCGATGCCAAGGCCGTTGAGGCGATGGCGAAGTACAACAAAACGCTGCAGGAGGCGGGTGTGCTGCTCTCGCTCGAAGGCCTGCACCCGCCCTCAATGGGCGCGCGTATCGCATTTAACAAAGGGAAACCCTCGGTGACCGGCGGCCCATTTCCTGATGTAAATGAAATTCTCGGCGGGTATTGGATGATCCGGGTGAAGTCAAAAGAGGAGGCGATTGCCTGGGCATCGCGCTGTCCCGCCTCGGACAACGATATTATCGAGGTGCGACAGGTGCAGGAGTTCTCGGAATTTCCTCCCGCGGTTCAGGATGCTGCCGCCCGAAAGTAGTTCGCAGGCGGCATTCGATGCCGTATGCAGCGCTATTGTTCCGCAAACCTTTTTAGGCCCGCAAGCAGCATTTCCCAGTTTTTTTGGGAATGGTCGCGCACTGCCTGAGTCGGATTCTTATCCTGGGTCAGCGCCACCCGGGTATGATCTCCTTCGTCTGTCAATTCAATTGTCACAATGTGATAGTTCTCCGGTTTATCACTGAGTCCCGAAAACGGGCTGAAATGACTGTATTGAATTATGTTGAGCGGTTTGTTTTTGAGGATTACCCCTTTGTCTTCATACGATTTGCCCTGCCACACGCCTTTCCACACTATATCGCTGCCTTCGCGCCAGTCCGTCACAACCGTCGTGCCGAACATGTATTGTTTGATGGCTTCCGGATTCACCAGCGCAGCCCAGACTTTTGGGCACGATGCGTTGATAATTATTGAAGCTTTTGCAACAAGATTCTTGTCCATACTATCGCCAGATTGCCAGGATTCCTCCGTATAAGGCATATGTCAGGAGGAACAAGCCGTTATTGATCACCAGAACCAGCGGTTTTCTTCCTTCCCAGAGTGTATTAAGGCTATGCGTGAGGGCAAAACCTGCCCAGATAACTATGCCCACGGCCAGGCCGGAAAAGAAATCGGTTGCCCTTAAACTGTGGATGATCACCATCATGGCATAGACCACAAAGAGAGAAGCGACAATGCCGCTCAGGAACAGCCATGGCATCTTCTTTTTATCCTGCTCGGTCATTGTATGCTGAGGATCAATTCCCAGTGCTTTCATCCAGGGTTTTGCAAACAAAAGCGGTGAGTACCAGACCCAGCTGAGAATAAAATTGACCACGGCCAGGACAATAAGCGGTAGAACGGAAATACTGAAATCAATCATAGGGATCTCCTTTTTTGTCAAGTTCAAAACTGCATTATTTCCATCGGCCTAAAGTTCCCCAACCAACAACTTAAGGAAGCGTCCTAATGCACTGGAGACATTATTGAGCAATCGCTATGCCCGGAAGAAAGCGCGTACCTTGGTGATCGACATAGTGGGGAAAAGGTGCTCACTTGTGCTGCTCAGGCATTTTACCGAGAAGGTGGCGCCGGAGGCGGTTCCGGTCGAATCGGAATAGGGAGTTTGCAAGTGGGAGATCATTTCCTGGCAACGAGGAGCAAAGGAGTTTTGTATTCTTGTTTTCAAGAGAATCAATTGTCAGTTCTGAAGAAATCCCGGATATGCGAAATACGGCAATAGCGCCAAAGCGTTATTCCTGTGATCGTTGTGTTTTCCTCGTCTTTGGTATCATTGTTGCTGTTTACCTGCGCAAGAACTCTTCACCAGGCCAAATGCGACAAAGGGCGCACAAGGAAGATTGCGTTGGCTCAACCCGAAAAGCTTATCATCGTAGGATCCGGCCCCGCCGGCTTGACTGCCGCGCTTTATGCAGCACGTGCAAATATTAACCCTTTAATCATTGAAGGCGCTGGTACGGGGGGTATGGCGGGAGGTCAACTCATGGTGGCAGGGAAAATCGAAAATTTTCCCGCCCTCGCAGGGGAGGTTGATGGATCGGGACTCATTCAACTGATGAGAGACCAGTTAAAGGGGTATAACCTGCGAGTTGTTGCGGCTGACGTGAAGGAGGCCAATTTGCGGGCACGTCCCTTTTCAATTGTATGCTCGAACGGCAGCGCGTGGGAAACGCATTCGGTAATCGTCGCAACAGGCGCTGCGGCAAGGCGACTGCCCCTCGCATCGGAGGAAAAATATTGGGGCAAGGGAATTTCGGCCTGCGCCGTGTGCGACGGGGCTTTGCCGATCTTCCGGAACAAGCCTCTTGCCGTGATCGGAGGGGGAGATACCGCCGCGGAAAGCGCGCTTCATCTCACTCGATTCGCTTCGAAGGTTTATCTGATACACCGGGGCGATCGGCTGCGCGCCAGCAAAATCATGCAGCATCGCGTGCAGAATACTCCGGGTATTGAGGTGCTCTGGGATCGGACCGTTGCGGAGTTTTTTGGCAGCGAACTTCTGGAAGGCCTCAGGCTAAAAAGTGCAACAACGGGAGACATACGGGAATTGGAAGTATGCGGCGCCTTTGAGGCCATTGGACATTTGCCGAACACGGCTTTTCTTTCGAACCAGCTTGGCCTCGATGAATCCGGACACATCCGGTGCGAACCGGGCACGACAGCCACCTCGGTCGAAGGAGTATTTGCGGCCGGCGATATTGTTGACAAGAGATACCGTCAGGCGGTGACCGCGTCGGGAGGCGGGTGCATGGCGGCGATGGATGCGGAGAGATGGCTCATGGAGAAAAGGCTTCTCTGATGAATCTTTGCTGCTGTCGGTTGTTTGCCGCACGCCGGCCAACGACCTCAGCAACAGGTCGCTCGTCTTTTACGCGGGCGAAGAAGCAAAAGTGGAAAGAAAGCTGGAGGATCACTATGAAAGCGACAGTCGACAAGGACCTCTGCATCGGGTGTGAATTGTGTACCCAGATATGTCCGTCTTTTTTTTCGATGGCCGTAGATGGCGTTGCTCACGCTTTGGCAGGCACTGTCCCTCCGGAAGATGAAGCGTGCTGCAGCGAAGCCGCCGAAGGTTGCCCGGTAAAGGCGATAGCGGTTACGGGATAAGAACCGGCGTGGCACGACCCCATATTCAATGAACCCCGGTCACGAGCCATTGTCCGGCATTCCCATTTGTCTTAGCCAGCGATAGTGCGACACAACCCCCTCGATAAATGTAGGGTGAGCCCGGTAGGGCACGCCGAATTCCCGGCAGGTTTCCCTGACGATCTTCGACATTGCCGGGTAATTGACGTGGCAAATTGTGGGAAACAGGTGGTGTTCAAGGTGATAGTTGAGGCCGCCGAGCAGCCAGGTGGCCGCCCAGTTGCTTTGTGCGAAGTCAAGTGTTACCCCGGCCTGATGCTGGGCCCAGGGTTTTTCAATCGATTGCGAGCCGGTTATGGGCAGGGGAAAGTCGGCTTGCCCCACGCAGTGCGGCAACAGAAATATCATGCTGAGGACCAGCCCGAGCACCAGTACCGCAATGCCGTAGTAAAAAAGAACTGCAAGGAAGGGATGAAACATAAGCGGAATCGCGAATACCCATAAGAAGAATACGACTTTTCCAACGATAAAGACCGCGAGGTCTTTTCTGCGGGGTCGGGGAACGCGGTGCCTGCCCAGACGGCCCGTAATGATATACTGGAAATCGTCGAAAAGCTGCCACTTGATTGCCAGGAACCCGTAGAGCGGCCACAGGTAGAGGTGCTGCCATCGGTGAAACGGCAGCAGCTTCTGGTGCGGGGAGATACGCGCGAGCCTGCCGAAATCGATGTCGGTGTCCCACCCCGTGATGTTGACATACGTGTGGTGGATAACCGCATGCTTGAAATGCCATACATACGAACTTCCGCCGATAAGGTCGAGCGTCATTGCCGCGAGTTTGTTGATGGCCCGGTGTTTTGAGTAGGCATTATGACCGCCATCATGCTGGACGCAGAAACCGATGCCCGCCATGGTAAGACCCAGCAAGACCGCAAGCGGGATACCCATCCAGAAAGTGCGCGACGCGAACACCAGGAGTGCATATGAGGTCACGAAGCACGCAAGAATGATCGCACTCTTCAAATACATCTGCCAATTGTCAACCTGCGAGATTCCATTGGTTCCAAAGAAGCCATCTATCCTTCGTCTGAGTTCGATCTGAAAGGACCTGTTGTCCCCGAACCTCAAACGTTCGGACGGCCCGCTTGCCGCCGGCTTTGCTGATGGATTTTGAGGCAAAGGTGTTTCTTGTTGCATGGTATAGCCGATGTTGACGGATTTTCGCAAAAAATATACCAATGGGGTTTTCCATTGATAACGCAGAAAGTAAGGCAATGGTGAATTTTCAATTTTAGGAATAATTCCTAAAAGTGAGAATCTTCTGAAAGGCCTGTTGTTCCAATATCTCAGGAATCGCCATTGCTGCAAGCAGACGGACGGTCTGTATCCGATTTTGCTTCATCATTGTCACCGCGTGAGTGACAATCTATTTTTCTCTTTCACCAGCACAGGCAGCAAACCCGGTAATGAATTCTCCATCATCTTCCGCGAAACTGATTTCCAGTCCTATCGCTCCCACCCTTATCCGCCTTTCCGCGCCCATGCTCCTGGCCATTTTCTCCATGATGGCGTTCAATCTTGTAGACACGCTTTTTGTGGCCCGGCTTGGCACACTTCCGCTTGCAGCAATTACCCTCACCTTTCCGGTGGTCATGGTCATCAGCACATTCACAATCGGTATCGGCGTGGGAGCAATGGCGGCGATTTCAAAAAGCATCGGCGAGGGAGACCGGTCCCGCATCCGGCGCTATGCAACCGATTCCCTCACGCTGTCGGCCGCGTGCGTGATCGTTCTCACCGCCGGCGGGCTGGCCAGCGTGGAGCCTCTGTTTCGCGCCCTCGGCGCGACGGATGCGACCATGCCGTTTGTCAAGAGTTACCTGTATGTCTGGTATCCGGGCATGGTCTTCTTTGTGGTCCCCATGATCGGCAACAATGTGATGCGGGCAACCGGCGATACGCTTACGCCAAGCATCATCATGGCCGGCGGGATGCTCGCCAACACACTCCTCGACCCGCTGTTTATCTTCGGGTTGGGGCCTGTTCCAGCCATGGGGATAGCGGGTGCGGCAGTTGCCTCCCTCGTGTCCCGGGGTCTCATGCTCGGCGTTTCGTTGTGGGTGCTTTACTTTCGCAACGGGCTGCTTTGCCGGCCATGGCCCGGACTCGCGACGCTTTTAGAATCCTGGAAAACCATTCTTGCCACAGGGCTCGTGGTGGCGGTTTCAAACGCTGTTGTCCCAATCGCAACCGGCATCATTACCCGGATCGTGAGCGCTTTCGGCGCCGAGGCGGTTGCCGGGTTCGGCGTGGCCACGCGCATCGAGGCGCTGGGTTTTACTCTTATCATAGCCCTTTCAACCGGCGTGAGCCCCTTCGTAGGGCAAAACTATGGGGCGCGAAAAATAGACAGAATACAAAAGGGTCTCCAGTTCGCTTCGCGGTTTTCCCTCGCATGGGGCGCGGTGCTCGCTGCTCTGTTTCTGCTTATGGGCGGCCGGTTTGCGGCGCTGTTTACAAATGACCTGCACGTGGTTTCGTGTGCCCGGCTCTATTTGTGGATTCTGGGCGCAAGCCTTGGCCTCAGGGGCGTGCACCAGATAATCTGGACGGCGCTCAATGTCATAGGCCGACCCTACGATTCCCTGATCCTGGAAGGGATCCTTGCGTTCTGCCTCTGGATTCCGTTGGCTTTTTTTGGGGCGCATTTCTTAGGCATATCCGGGGCCTTTTTCGGGTTGTCTCTCGCCAATGTTGTTGCCGGGATAATCGCTTCTTTATGGGCAAACAGGGTGATCGGCATCGAAAAGCGAAAAATGCAGATCTTCGGCTGATGTCTGGAATACAATTTGCTTTTTTATTGGTTGCCGCTTGATTGGCAGCCATGACAGAATGAAATTTCGTTAAGCGTCCCCTCTTGCGGAAGCACCGGTTTGGAATCTGTTTTAGTCCCGGAATATATTTTCCTTAAGGAAATTCTCCGGAGAACGCCAATGATCGATGACCTCTATGCCTTGCTTGCCAAATTCGGTTTTAATGAGCCGCTCCATTCGCCGATGACGCATATGCCGATAGGGCTTGTTGTGGGGGCCTTGATATTTTTCCTCGTGGCCGTCATTTTCAAGAAAAAGAACCTGGCGCTCACGGCGCGGCATGCCTCCATACTTGCGTTTATCTTCGCGTTTCCCACCATCATGCTCGGCGTTATGGACTGGATCCATTTCTACCACGCAACACTGTTTGTACCCATCATGATAAAGATGGCGCTTGCCGGCATCGCGCTCATCGTACTCGGCACGGGGATCATTCTCGGTTCCGAAATCAAGCTGCACACCATGACCATGACCATTCTATACGTTGTCGCCTTCGTCGTCATGATAGGACTGGGCTATTTTGGTTCGGGCATTATTTACGGACGCGGATTGCAGATCAAGGCGCCGAAATCCTCGGTCGTGGCAACGGGTTCGCCAGGAACGGGCAATCCGGCCGACACCGGCCGCGCGAAACCTGATTCCGCAAGGAATCCTGCTGCCTCCACGAGCCCTGCACGACAACAGGAAAGGTAGGGTACCCATGCGGCGCAAAATTTCCGGCGTGAAGAGCTCGGTTGATGCGGTGCGGCGGTGCGCCGCCCTTGCCGCGATCATCGCGGTGTCGGCAATGGGGTCGCCTCTTTTTGCTCACGGGGGGCACAGTCACCAGCCGGCTGCCTCCCGCGGGTCGGCGCTCGACTCAATAACCGTCCGGCCCGCCTCGGCCGACACGGCGGCAACCGGCACCATGGGCATGGAGGAACATCCCGGCGCGCTTGTTCCGCTCGACCTCCCCTTTGTCACCGAGAGAGGCGATTCGGTGCGGCTCGGGGCCGTGGTAAAGGGACCAACCATACTCTCCCTGCTGTATTACAAGTGTCCCGATGCGTGCAGCATCCTGCTCACCTCAATCGCAAACGCGCTCCGGCCCTTTTCCGACAAACCGGAAACCGCGCCGAACGTCGTCTGCATCAGCATTGACGAAAAGGAAACCCCCGCCGACGCGATGAAGGCCAAAACAATCGCGTTCGAGGCGGTCCAGAAACCATACCCGGCGCAGCGATGGCATTTTCTTACCGGGCCTGCGGCAAGCATCAGGCAGGTGGCCGACGCGGTCGGCTTCCGATTTGTTAAGAAGGGGGACGAATTCGATCACCCGCTCGGCCTCATTGTTCTTTCTCCGCAAGGCAAAGTGGTGCGCTACATCCTGGGCACCGATTACCTTCCCATGGACATATCCATGTCGCTCATGGAGGCATCAAACGGCACCGTACAGCCGACTATCGCGCGCGTGCTGCGCGCCTGTTTCAGCTACGACCCCAAGAGCCACTGCTTTGTGTTCAATATCCTCCAGGTGAGCGCCACGGTTATTTTTACGCTGCTGGGAATTTTCATCGTATACCTCATTGTTTCCGGAATGAAACGGACGTCGAGAGAACACCACTGATGGCAGAACGCGAAACACACGAAAGCGACTACGTCCCGTACTTTTTGCACAAAGGGAAATACCCGGGCGCCTTAGGCTGGCTTTTGGCCACCGATCACAAACGTATCGGTCTCCTGTACCTGGCGTGCATCGCTACGTTTTTCTCAGTTGCGGTGATTATCGGCGTGATCATGCGCATCAACATGCTGCCCGGTCATGTCATTCTCACAGCGCAACAGTACAACGCGGCTTTCACCCTGCACGGGATCATCATGGTCTTTCTTGTGGTGATCCCCGCCGTGCCCACCATTTTTGGAAACTTCTTTCTCCCCATCCTCATTGGCGGCCGCGACATGATCTTCCCCAGGCTCAACCTTTTTACGTGGTACTTGTTCGTGCTTGGCGCGGTGCTCGCCCTGGTTTCGGTTTTCTTCGGCGGCGGAGCGGTTGACACCGGCTGGACCTTCTACGTGCCGTTCAGCCTCAAAACAACGGTAAACGTTCCGCTCGCGGTGTTTGCCGTGTTTATCCTGGGCATGTCGTCGATTCTCACCGGCATCAACATCGTGACAACCGTGCACCAGCTTCGGGCGCCGGGTATGGGATTCTTCAGGATGCCGCTGTCTGTATGGGGGTTTTACGCCACCGCATGGGTGCAGATCCTGGCGACGCCCATCATCGGAATAACCATGCTGCTCGTGGTCATGGAAAGGCTGTTCGGTATCGGCGTGTTCGATCCGGCAAAGGGCGGCGACCCGCTGCTCTACCAGCATTTGTTCTGGATCTATTCGCACCCCGCGGTTTACATCATGATACTTCCCGCCATGGGGGTGATTTCCGACATTTTTCCCGTGTTTTCGAGGAAGAATATTTACGGATACAAGATGATCGCGTTTTCGAGCCTTGCCATTGCGAGCGTGGGGTCGCTGGTGTGGGGCCATCACATGTACGTGAGCGGCCAGAGCGACACCGCCGGCATCATCTTTTCGCTGCTCACATTTCTCGTTGCGGTCCCGAGCGCAATCAAGGTGTTCAACTGGCTCGCCACCATGTACAAGGGATCAATCCAGGTGGAGCCGCCCTTTTTGTATGCACTGTCCTTTATCTTCCTGTTTTCCATCGGCGGGCTCACGGGTCTTTTCCTTGGAGCGTTGTCGCCCAATGTCCAGCTCCACAACACCTATTTCGTGGTGGCACATTTCCACTATGTCATTTTCGGCGGCATGGGGTTCGGGCTGGCCGCGGCGGTTCATTACTGGTTCCCCAAGATGACCGGCAAGATGTACAACAAGCCGTTGTCGGTGGTTGCCTGGCTTGTTGTATTCGTGGGGTTCAACATTTTCTACTTCCCGATGTTTATCCTGGGGTGGGAAGGAATGCCTCGGCGCTACTACGACTATCTGCCGCAGTTTGCCACGCTCCACCAGGTCGCGAGCATTGGGTCGTTCATCATGGTTGCCGGCCTTGTGCTGGTGGCGGGGAATCTGCTTCGCGGCCTTGTGGCGGGCGCCAGGGCGCCAGCCAATCCGTGGGGCGGCGCCACACTCGAGTGGACACTGCCGTCGCCGCCAGGCCAGGAGGACTTCGAAGAAATTCCGGTGATCACTCACGGACCGTACGAATTTGACAAAAAGGAGTCCGGCGCATGAACGCCTCCGAAGATGCACATGCGGCCGGCAGGCTGGGAATATGGCTGTTTATTTCCACCGAGATAATCCTGTTTGGCGGCCTGTTTCTCCTGTATTCCATGTACCGGCTCAAGAATCCCGCGGATTTTCACGCGGGATCCCTGGAACTCAACAGGGTTCTGGGCACGCTCAACACCGTGATCCTCATTACCAGCAGTCTTTGCGTCGCGCTCGCCATTGATTCGCTCGGCAAAGGCAGGACCCGGAAGTCCGCCTGGTTTGTGGCCGCCACCATTGCCTGCGCGTTCGGTTTCCTCATAGTAAAGTTTTTCGAATGGACCGCAAAATTCCATCACGGCCTGTACCCGAATGCCAAGGTGCTGCTGTCACTTCCCAAAGGGGAAAACCTCTTCTTCGGGCTGTATTACCTGATGACGGGGCTGCACGGGGTGCATGTTATTGTGGGCATCGGCGTCCTATCGGTAATGCTCGTGCGTGTCCTGCGCGGCACCATTACTCCGCAGAATCCAACGTATCTGGTGAATTCCGGTTTGTATTGGCACCTTGTCGACATCATCTGGATATTCCTTTTCCCGCTTTTTTATCTTATTACCTAGGGGCGGTCGTGAACGCAGACGCATCGCGGGAAATGCCGGACGCACGGCCCCATGGGCCGACGACTCGTTCCTATGTGGCGGTGTGGGGTGCGCTCATCGTGCTCACCGCAACGACCGTTGCCGTTGCCGGTTTCAATCTCCAGAAGATCGCCATTATCGTGTGCCTGGGCATCGCGGCGGTGAAGTCAACGCTCGTGCTGTTCTATTTTATGCACCTTCGGTACGAACACCGGCTCATTATCAAGCTGTTGATCCCGATTGCAATCGGCGCGCTCGCCATCTTTATCGGTCTTACGTTTTCGGACGTCATCACGAGATAACGGGGAAGAACCGCCATGGCAACATCGACCGGCGTCGTTGACGGAGCGCTCATTTACATTCTGGCGATGTCGGTGCTCCTGTTGTTCCTCATTGTCTTCTTCATGATCTACTTCGCGGTCCGCTACCGTGCCTCGCGCAACCCGGTGCCGAGTGAGCTGCCGGAAAGCCCGCTTATCGAGGCGATATGGGTTATCGTGCCGACGCTGCTGGTTACCACGATGTTCATCTACGGACTTACCGGCTTCCGGTTCCTTCGCTCCGCGCCGGCCAATTCGCTTGTCGTCAAGGTGTACGCGCGCCAGTGGTCGTGGCTCTTCGAATACGACAACGGCAAAAAGAGCGCCGACCTTATCGTGCCGCTGGGGAAAAACGTCCGCTGCGAGCTCATTTCCGCCGACGTGATCCATGGCTTTTACGTCCCGGCTTTCCGCATCCAGCAGGACGCGGTGCCGGGACTTGCGACCTACGCATGGTTCAACGCCACCACCATGGGGAGTTACTACATTCTCTGCTCGCAGTACTGCGGGCGAAGGCATTCGGCAATGATCGCAAAGCTCATCGTGGTGCCGCCGGACCAGTTCGAGGCATGGCGCCAGGGCAAGAAGATCGAGTTCACCGGCGCGAGTTATGCAAACATGCCGGCCGGCGAGCGCCTGCTCTACGAACGCGGATGCGTGTCGTGCCACTCGCTCGAAGACAACAAGATGATGGGCCCCCCGTTTAAAGGTCTCTTCGGCTCACAGGTGGTTGTGACAACCGCCGGCGTGCAGCGGACCGTCGTCGCGGACAGCGCCTATATCCATAAATCAATTGTTGATCCCGGCGCCGACATTGTGTCCGGATTTCCAAACACCATGCCGCCATCCAAGGACGTCGTCTCCGAAGACGAGATCGGCCGGATCATTTCCTATCTCAAAGGCCTCAAGTGATTGCCGGCGAGCCCGGCCCGGCGTGGCGAACCATTCCCGCACTCACGCGATTCGGCCTTTCGCTCGTTGTCGCATTTTCCGCGCTCACCGGGTTCGTTTGCTTCCGGCATGCGGCCGACCACCGTGCCTGGGCCGCGTTTACTGGCGTGCTGCTGCTCGCATGCGGGGCATCGGCGCTCAACCAATACCAGGAACGGGACTCCGATGCTCAAATGGACCGCACGAAGAACCGGCCTTTACCGATGCGACAAATTTCGGGGCGGCTGGCGGTTGGTATCGCGGCGCTGCTGATCCTTGCCGGCGCGGCACTGTTGTATTTCGAATCGACGTCCTTCGCGGCGTCCCTCGGCATCTTCACTCTGCTCTGGTACAACGGAGTTTACACGCCGCTCAAACGAAGGACACGGTTTGCCGTGCTCGTCGGCGCGATCACCGGCGCGCTTCCGCCGCTGATAGGGTATACCGCGGCCGGCGGTCCCGTCGTCAGTCCCTGCCTGGCTATTTCGCTGTTCATGTTCCTGTGGCAGGTTTCGCATTTTCAACTGCTGTTGGTAAAATACGGAAGGGAGTACGAACGTGCGGGCTTTCCGGCAATGGTGTCGCCGACAAATGAGAAAGGCCTCAGAATTTCCGTTCTACTCTGGATGACGGCAGCCGTGGGCGGCTCGCTCGGCCTTCTCGCGGTTCGTATCGTTTCCGGGGAGGTTGCAACCGCCGTGCTGATTGCAGCCGGCGCGCTTTTCCTGATCTTTTCCTGCGCACGGTTGGTACGGGTGAGACAAACCCCCAACTTCGCCACGCTGTTCGGGTCCCTCTATGTTTATCAAGGGATCGTTTTTCTTCTGATCATCGGGAGCGGCGTGCTGAAGCCGAGCTGAAAAAGAACCCGGGCCCCGGCTCCTCGCTACCCCGGGAATTTTGAATTAAGAAGGCCGACGCCCATCAAGCCGAGGTAAACGGCGCAGGCAAGAGCGACAAGGCTCAGGCCGGCAATGCTTGCAAACGTGGAAAATGCATTGAGAGGTAATGCCAGCTCCAGTGCAACGATGCCGCATGAAAGCAGGAAGAACAGAGACCCGAAAACAATCTTTTTTACCAGAAGCGGCGTGGTGACGCGGCGGAAACGGATTTTGCCGTCGAGAAGGCCTGCGCAAAAGGCAAGCAGGACCGCAAAGGGGAGCGCGATTCCCACTACAGTGTCGGCGCAAACGATGAGGTCCCGGACCCGACCGTGCACAACCATTGCGAGAAGGGAAAGCAAGAGCACTGTTGTGACAAATGCCTGCGGAAAATGCACGAGCATCGGGTGCAGGTCGAGCGACAGAATAAATTTTCGCACAGGGGCGATTTTTTCCGAATATGGCTCGAACATCTTGTCCGGAACGCCGCAGGCAGGGCATTTACCGTGCAGTTTTCCCTTTTCCATGATGTACCCGCAGGACTTGCACCGGACCAGTTCTTTCATGATCGTCCTTCCCCTTTGTTGGCTTTTCCCCGGAATGCCGCATTGCCGAAAGCGTTGAGCCCCCTCGATGCGATCGACTTCGTCGTGTAGGAATCAAAATAGTAGCGAGTGTTTGCGGTTTGCCACAAATAAATTAAGTTCATTTTGTACAAGCCGGGAAAGTGATTCGCTGTGAAGGGCGATCACAATCCTCTGGCGTGCATCCCTGCCCGAAGAGCGATTGGAAATATGCATTCATCCCCTGAGCGTGTGTCGCTCCCGGAATCGACTGTATGGCAAGTCTTGAACCATGGCAGTATCTTTCGGAAATATCGATTCTTGGTTATGACAAAGAATTCCCGGTATTGCGAATATCGTCATTCATATTTACCTTGCCGATTCGATGATTTTCAAATCGGCAAGGCGTGGTGTTCTTGCGGCCGAAGGCTACTACTCTATGTCCTTTATCGTAATGGTCGTGCCTGACAAGGCAGCCGAGAATGCCTTAAGGGGTTTATTGGCTGGACCATGGATGACTTTTCCGCCTATGTCAAATTTTGAGCCATGGCACTGACAGGTAATCACATTATTATCGGGAAGCGGCACCTCGCACCCGAAGTGGGTGCATTTTGACGAAAAAGCGGCTACCTCGGTTTCGGATATCCTGCTCACGATTATTGGTTTGTGAGCATCATGCGGGTTGGGGATCTTTACAGCGCCGCCAACCTTTGCAAGGGGCTCAAATTCCTGTTTGGTCAAATCAACGGTGATCGGCTGCATGGGAAGAGGTGGTTTGCCGCTTGAGGCGCTCGATTCCAGGTTCATGAAGGGCACTGCAACTGCAGCCGCAAGGGCGGTTCTTCCCGCATTTCTAATGAACTCACGTCTCGTTACTTCTCTGTCATCCATGGGACCTCCTTTTTGGAATAGAACAAACAACTTCTATGCCAAACCAAAAGAGAAGGCCGAACCCCCTTGCGTCTGGGAGCCCGACCTTACGGCGTCCGTTTGCACGGAGCACTCTTGCCCATCCCAAACTAGTCAACCTTTACTGCTATCGCTTTCGAAGTCACTTCCCCGGTTTTCTTGAGGATAAGCTCAAGAACTCCATTTTTGAAATGGGCCTCTACTTTCCTGTCGTCAACATGCGAAGGAAGAGTAAACGACCTGCAAAAGCTGCCGTAACCCCTTTCCAGATGATAATAGTTCCCTCTCTTGACGTCTCTTTTGGTCTCTTCTTTCTCGCCGCTGATCGTCAGCATTCTGCTGTCGACCTTGATGGAAATGTCGTCCTTTTCCAGCCCCGGCAGGTCCGCTTTCAGCACATAGGAATCAGGCCGCTCAATAATATCCACGCGCGGCCATGTGGTATCGCTAAGATCGCGGTCCACCCTGTTGAAAAAGCTGTCCGCAAGAAGATCCTCGAAAAGCGTCCCAACCGACGTTTCCGGCCAATCATATCTTATGAGTTCTGACATACCAATCACCTCCTTGATCCCGTTCTCCAGCAATAGTACGGAGAAAAAGCGAGGGGTATTGACAAGAAAATGTTCGAATTGCACAGCGAGCGGATTCTCGGAAAGTCTTCCCGGCTCAAGAATCAGCGGGGTTCTGTCGGGCGCCGTCAACTCTTTTGGCGCCGCAAGATCCTGGCGATATCCGTCGGGAGCCGGTCAAAATAGAGATAGAATACCGGCGTCACGAACAAAGTGAGAAATTGAGAAAAGAGAAGCCCGCCCACCACGGCAAGGCCGAGCGGCCGCCGTGATTCCGAACCCGCGCCCAGACCAATCGCAATGGGCAAGGTGCCGGCAAGCGCCGACATGGTGGTCATCATAATGGGTCTGAAACGGATCAGGCAGGCGCTGAATATAGCGTCGCGCGGGGATTTTCCGCCCTGATGCTGGGCATGTTGCGCAAAATCAATCATCATGATACCGTTCTTCTTGACAAGTCCGATAAGCATGATAATGCCCACAAACGCGTAGATGCTGAGATCCACCCTGAAAATCATCAAGGTGATGAGGGCGCCGAACCCGGCAAAAGGCAGGGCCGACAGAATGGTCACCGGATGTATGAAGCTTTCGTACAATATACCCAGCACAAGGTAGATCACGAAAATTGCGATAACGAGCAGCAGCCCAAGTCCGGACAGCGAGGACTGGAACGCCTGGGCTGTACCCTGGAAGGAGGTGGAGATACCGACGGGAACAACTTCCCGGCTCAAGCGCTGCACCTCGCCGATTGCCGTGCCGATTGCCGTGCCCGGCGCCAGATTGAACGAGATCGTCACCGAAGGCAACTGTCCGAGATGGTTAACCGTTGCCGGACCGATGTCTTGAGTGATTCGCGCCAGCGTCTTGAGCGGCACAAGCTGCCCGCTTGACGAATGGATATACAGGGATGAGAGATTCGCCGGATCGAACTGATACTGCGGCAAAAGTTCCATGATCACCCAATACTCGTTGTTGGGCGCGTAAATGGTCGATATCTGTCCCGACGAGTAGGCGTCGGCGAGCGCGGATTCGATTTTTTCGGCGGAAATCCCGAGGCTCGCGGCTTTGTCCCTGTCGATTTCGATATTGACCTGGGGATTGCGGATCAACAGGTCGCTCGTGACGTCCTGAAGCCCCTTGATTCGCTGCATCCCATCCGTCATTTGCTGCGCAACGCGATACAGCCTGTCGGTCTCGGCCGCCTGAAGCGTAAACTGGTATTGACTTTGGGAAATAGTGGCGCCGAATGAAATGGGGGGTGGATTCTGCAAGAACACCCGCAGCCCGGGAATTTGGGCGAACTTCGGCCGCAGCTCCTGGATCACCTTGTCGGCGTCGAGGGCGCGGTTTGCCCTGGGGACAAGACGGATAAAAAGCACTCCCTGGTTCGACGAAAGGAACCCTCCCACGCTTGACATGTATGCATCAATGTTGCGGTCGCTGTCGGCAACTGCCATTGCGGCAAGCTGGTGACGCTTCATGTCTTCAAACGAAATCCCTTCCTGTGCCTGCGTAATTCCCACCAGCCTGTTGGTGTCGTCCGCGGGGAAGAACCCCTTGGGGCTGATGACGAAGAGAAACACGGTAAGCGCCAGCACAACGAGAGACCCGACAAGCGTGAACGCCTTGTGGTCGAGCGACCAGGCAAGCCCGCGGCCGTAGGCGTCGCGAACGACCGTGAAGCCGCGCTCGGTTGCCAGGAAGACCTTGCCGTGGCGCACCTCGCCCGGGGCCCGGATGAAACGGCTTGCCAGCATTGGCGTGAGGGTGAGGGACACGAATCCGGAAATGAGCACGGCAACGACGATGGTCACCGAAAATTCCCGGAACAGTCTTCCGATTATGCCGCCCATAAAGAGCACCGGGATGAATACCGCAACCAGAGACAAAGTCATTGACACAATGGTAAAGCTTATTTCCTTGGATCCGCTGAGCGCCGCCTCCAGCGGCTTCTCGCCGAGTTCCATGTGCCGCACGATGTTCTCGAGCATCACGATGGCATCATCGACCACGAAGCCGATGGACAGGGTGAGCGCCATGAGCGACAAGGTGTCCAGCGTATAACCCAGGCGACCCATGACGGCGAATGTGCCTACCAGCGACATCGGCAGCGAGAGCGACGGAATGAGCGTAGCCGAGGGGTTTCGGAGAAAGGCGAAGATAACGAGGATCACAAGAATCAGGGCGATCAGGAGCGTTATCTTTACGTCGAGAACCGAGTCCCTCACGGTGTCGGACCGGTCGAACAATATCTGCAGGTCCACGGCTGCCGGTAGCTTGCCGCGAAAGCTCGGCAGGAGCGCTTTTACGGCTTCGGCAACGGCCACGGTATTGGTGCCGGGCTGGCGCTGGATGGCCAGGATGATGCCGCGCTTGCCCTTGAACCAGGCTGCGGTCTTGTTGTTTTGCACATCGTCGATAACGTTGCCGATTTCTCCCATACGTACGGGCCGCCCGTTTCGATATGATACGACTATTCCCTTGTAGGCGTTGGCGTTAAGGAGCTGGCCGGTGGCGAGCACCGCATAGGATTTTTTCGATCCGTCAAGGATTCCGGTTGGCAGGTTTACGTTTGCGCCGTTGATTGCGTTTTGCACATCGTCGATGCCGATGCCGCGGGTGGCCAGTGCGCTCGGATCCAACTGGACCCGCACGGCGTACTTTTGCGAGCCGTACACCTGGACCTGCGCAACACCATCCACCATGGATATCTGCTGGGCAAGCATGGTTTCGCCGTACTCATCAAGGGAATACAAGGGCAGTGTGGGCGAGGTGAGCGCGATGTACAGGATCGGCTGGTCGGCCGGGTTTACTTTCCGGTATGAAGGCGGCGTGGGCATGCCGGGAGGCAGCAGCCGCAGTGCAAGCGCGATCGCAGATTGCACGTCCTGGGCCGCGGCGTCGATGTTCTTGCTTAAAACGAATTGCAGCGTAATCTGCGAAAGCCCGGACCTGTTCACCGAAGTCATGGTTGCAACGCCGGCGATGGTGGAAAATTGCTGCTCCAGCGGCGTTGCTACCGCCGATGCCATAGTTTCCGAGGTCGCTCCCGGCAGGGTCGCGGTCACCAGGATGGTTGGGAAATCCACGGTAGGCAAATCGCTCACCGGAAGCCCGCGGTAGGCGATGATGCCGAACATGAGTATGCCAAGCATGACGAGCGTGGTCATGACCGGGCGGAGAATAAAGATTCGGGAGATGTTCACTGGTGCCGTCCTCCTCCGGCGGCAGCCGACATGAGGCCGGTTTTTACCATAACCCGCATTCCCTGCCGTATTCCCAACTGTCCGTCGGTGACCACCTTTTCCCCGGACGCAACGCCTTTGTCGACAACGACCCATTGCAGGTACGAGGGCCCCATCTCGATCGGCCGTAGTTGCGCAGTGTCGCCCGGCGCCACGACATACACGAAATTCCCCTGCTGGGACGTTTGCACGGCCGCGGCCGGCACCACGGTGGCATTGCGAATGGTGGTGAGCACAAGCGCCACCTTTACATAAAGGCCGGGCCACAACACGCCTTCGGCATTTGCAAATGACGCCTTGAGCAGGACCGTGCCGGTTGTCGGATCCACCGTGTTGTCGACGAAGGTGAGACTGCCCTGGAACATTTTTGTGGAATCGGAAGGCAGATACGTCGTCACCGGGAGCTCCCCCTGGCGCCTGCGGGCCCGGACTTCGGAAAGTTGCTGTTCGGGAATAGCGAAACTCACGTAAATGGGCTCAATTTGATTGATGGTGACAAGCGGGGTTGCGCCGTTGGCAACCACGAGGTTTCCTTGCTTAACGAGCAGTGGCCCGGTTCGCCCCGTTATGGGCGCCGCAATCGTGCAGTAGGCGAGGTTGAGGCTGGCGGTCTGGGCGGCCGCCGAATCGGCGTCGACCATGGCCTTTGTCTCGGCAGCGGTCGAGACTGCCGCGTCGTATGTCTGCCTGGTCACGTAATCTTTCTGCACCAGATCTCGATATCGTGCCACATCCGCACTGGCGTTTGACAATGCCGCCTTGTCGCGCTCGAGGTTCGCCCGCGCCTGGGCAAGCGCGGCACGGTAGGGCGCGGGGTCGATTTGAAAAAGCACTTCGCCTTTGCGGACATTCCGGCCTTCGGTAAATCCCACCCTCACGAGTTGTCCTCCCACCCGGGCAGTGATGGCTACGGTGTTTATCGCCTCCACTGTTCCGATTTGTCGCAGCTCCACCGGAACATCCATCGAAAGGGCCTGTTCAACAACTACCGGAGCGGCAAAAGCACCTCCTCTGCCGGCCTTCTTGGTGGCGCAGCCGACGGAGAACAGGGCCAGCGCTCCTGCAATCAGAGGCGCGAGCACGATAAGCCGAAGGATCGGATGATAAGCCTTCATGGCCCGCCGTCCTTTCTTTCCATTTCGGATTTTGTTCCCAGCGTACCAATGTCATGCGCAAGTTGCGCCGCGGCCAGCCACCAGTTGGCGCGAGCCTGAATTTGCTGCGCCCGGGCGCTTTCGAGCGCTGTTTGGGCGACGAGAAGGTCGAGTATGCTTCCGACCCCGGACGTGTAGCGCCCCAGGGCAACATCATGGTTTTCCGTGGCGCTTGCCAACAGATCGTCGCTGGCGACAATGGTCTGGTCTGCCGTTTCAAGTCCGTAGTAACTTGTCCAGACCTGGAGGGTGACGAGGTCCTTGACGTTTTGCGCATTTGCGTGTGCAGCGTCGGCCTGTGCCCGAGCGGCTGCTGCGTCGTAGTGACGCGAAAAGCCCGCGAAAATCGGAACGCTGAGCCCCAGACCCGCGCTATACGTGGTGTAGCCGCCGTTCAGGTTGACTAGCGAGATCCAGCCGAGGCTCCCGGTTGCAGACAACGAAGGAAACTCGTTGGCTTGTACGTTCTTTGCATGCGCGTCGGCCTCAAGGGCAAGGGTCCGGGCGGCCGCGAGGTCGGGGCGCTTGCGAATCGCGCTATCGAGACATTCCTGTACCGTCTGAACTCTTTTCTCACGGGGCGGCGCGCCAACGGGAAGCACGACATCGAACGCCGAATTTGCCTCAAGCCCCATTGCCGTTGCCAGACTTCCCCTCGTTGTCATGACTTGCCCCGATAGTGTCGCCAGCCCGAGCTGAGCCTGCGACAGGGCGGTACGCGCCTGAAGAACGTCTGCGATGGTGGCAAGTCCCGCCGAATGGCGGTCGTTGGTGGCCGCTTGATTCGACTTGGCTTCCTCCACAGAAGCCTGCTGCGCTGTGAGAAGACTCTTGGCCGTAAAGTAGCCGTAATATGCCTGCTCCACCTGAAGAATGACGCCCTGAATCTCGGCGTTGTGGGACCAGTCGGCTGCGAACAAGGCCTGGCGCGATTCCTCGACCGAGGCGCTTCTCCCACCGAAGTCGAAGAGAAGCCAGTCCAGGGATGCGCCGGCGGAATAGCTCCACACGCCGTTGACGTATCGTCCTCCAAGCGTGGGATTTTTGGTGTCGGTTGCAGCGGCTGATCCATTGATATCAGGGAAATAGGAGCCGACTTTGCCGGCGAACGTCGCGGCTGCCGCCCGCGCCTGCGCCCACGTCTGGCGGGTGAGCTTGTTATTCCGGAGCGCAATATTCACAATGTCCCACAGGCCGAGATTGCTTATGTTGTCAAGGTACTCACGAGGAATCGGAGAGCCCGATTTTTCGGCCCGGGCCGCCTCTTCCTGTTTTTCAACCGCTTTCTTCGGCGGGACCCACGCGGCGTCCGGCCGCGGCGAAGCGCCCGGAACTCCGTACACGCGTGGTACATCGTACACGCATCCCGCGAAAATCGCAATGCAAACGGACGCTGCCAAAACGGGAATACTGCCGTTTCCCATAATGAACTCATGTCCTTTTCTGTTTCCATGCCGGATCAATCGCGTCGACTGGGTTCCCAGCCGGAATAACCCGATGATCCGCTGGAGTAACAACGCAAGTAATATGCCACCAATAATACGGGAGGGAGGCCGGTGTTGATATCCAGTTATCATCAGCAGCCACGCTGGTCACCGTGGCCGGTGGGAAGGTGTGTCTGAGGGATTGATTCGCAAAAATGGTTGTCTGATTATCATTATGTGCAACGCGAGGACCGGAGGTACCGAGTCTCTGGCGCAATACCGTAAAATCAAGAAATGCTCGATTCAAGGTCTATTTCACAATAGTACACTTAGTCGTATTAGTAAATTGGCCCGCGGTAAATCGCACCACGTAGGCACCGGCCGCAAGTGCGGAAGCGTCAAGGTCCCAATGATAGTATCCGGCGGACTGCGAGGCTGCGGGCGGCGCTTTAACGCGGCGCGACCGCAGGTCGAACACCTCGATGGCCACTCTGCTTGTTTTCGGGAGCTGGTACCGTATGCGTATGATCCTGCCAAACGGATCCTCTGGGTGCACAAAAACAGTATAGCCGAGCGGAGCATTCGGAGACTTGAACGGTTTCGACAATGCGGAGGGCCCGTCGAGAACGGCAATCCCGCATGGTGGAAAAGTAGTATGGGCAACCGTGATTGTGTCGGTGCCGTCCAGCCTGCAGGACCGCACCAGATCCGCGCCGAATTCGGTCCAGAAAAGCCTCTGCGTTGTCCGGCCCACGCTCAGGTATTGCGGGCTGGAACAATGCGCAATAATGGATGTCACGCCCGACCCGTCGAGTTTTGATCTGCCGATGTTTCCCGCATTCGCATCTGTCCAAAATACGAACCCGCTGTCCGGGTCGAGAGCCACTCCCACTGGCCCGGAAAGACCGGTCACAATTGCCTGCCACGGCGCCTGTGACGTGGCTGCGGCCCGTTCAATCGCTCCTGCCCCGAAATCGGCCCAGTACATCGTTTGCGATCTTTCGTCGACTGCGATTCCAAAGGGCGTGTGCAGGCTCGATGCGCCGAAGAATTCGAGCGGCTCGGCTGAAGATCCGTCGAGGTTTGAGCGGAATATCCCGGGACCTGCCGTGAGATTGGTGGCGGTCCAGTAAATCTTCCCGTTTGTCGAGTCGATCGTGATCCCTCTGGCGCACGATTGCAAAGACATCACCGTGCCCGAGTCGCCGGGATCCGCGCCCGCGAATTTGATATGAGCATTAACAAACGCGAGTTCGGTCCAGAAAACCGCGTTGGTCCCCCGGCTTGCCGCCAGTGCCTGCGGAAGGGACTGCGCAGCAAGGGCGAGTGTCGATTTTACGGTACCGCTTTCGTCGGCCATGACCAGCCGGGGTGAGGTGAAATTTGCCTCCATCCAATACAACGTGACGCCGTGTGCGCGAAACGCGCACGCAGCGATGCAGCACACCATTATTCCCCGTGCCGCAACCGTAATTTTCCCCATTGCAAACTCCTTTCGTGAACGCAGCCGCCGTGAAGGCTGCGCCGGTTCCGGACTAATTGCGTGCGGGGAATATTCCCGTCAGCGCGATGATGAAATTGACACATTCAAACGGCGGCATGATCGGGTGCGGCTGCCCGCCGCCGGCGGGGCTCACCGCCACCGCCGAAGAGGCCAATGTCGCGTTGCCTGTTTTCCCGTACGAGGGAGTCGCCGATGCGTTGCGGGCGGCCAGCGCGTTCTGCGGTCGGTCGGTAGTTGCGACAGTCGAATCGACTGCTACAACCGCACCGTGCGTATGTACGGGCATTTGGGCCTCGGTGAGCGTTTCGGTCTCCTGGCCTCCAACGTCCCCCAGAAGCCTGGGGGTCAAATTTGTCCCGGTGCCGGCATTCATGGGAAACCGTCCCCGAAGATCGGGCAGCGCAAATGTGGTCGTTCCATTACCCCCATAGGTTGTTCCGAGCAGGGAGAACAAAGCCTGGTTTTGGGTGATCGGCAGAAGCGAGCCGTCGCAGAACGCCCAGCCGACAGGGGCGAAATTTCCAGCGAACAGTTTGATTTCGCCAAGATAGTTGTTCTGAGCATAAACAAACGGGGAGTTGAAAAGGAACAGAATTGCAAAAGCGCGTATTAATCTCGCACTGAAACGACCCTTGCGCACAGGGGCAACGCTGCTTGCCATGAGATCCTCCTTTGGATGTGATGTTTCGAAGAATTATTCTTTCGCAAGTTTCGTTCCAAATTCGGAGGCGGGGCGCCCAATTCCAGTTACCATTCCCTGTGGCGGTGGTTGTTTACTGGAAATGGGTGCCATAAGCTTAGCCGGCGCTCTTTTCTCATTTCTAAAGAACTTGGCATATCTGCGAATCTTGATTGTGGAGATGCCTCATCCTATTATAATCAGACATTGCACCATTGATTGATAATCATTGTGGAAGTTCAGCCTTTCTTGGAGGTTGACCCGCAGAAATACGATACGGCACAACTTTTGCGACGATCTGGGATTCATGAATCGACCTGTTTTTGCGATTGCTGTTTTCTTTTCTGCAGTTTCTTCTCTTTTAGCATTCGAGGAATGGAGCCTGCCAAACCTGGATGGCCCCACCCTCATGCGCCCCTTTAGTCTTGAAGGACAAACTGGAGGTATCTTATGAATCACCGTGTTCCGACCTTCCCGATTCTCGGAATCATTCCGGCCATGATTCTTTTGCTGGCTGCAAAGGACGACTGGTCAACAACTCATATGGTTCAGTTCGGCGGAAGTTTGGGTTATGCGTATTCACCTAAGACTTTTTCGGCATCCGTAGGAGACACGGTCGAGTGGGATGGAGATTTCGGCATGCACCCGCTGAGTTCTACCACGATTCCCGCCGGGGCCCCGACCTGGCACAACACTTCCGGAACCAAGTTTCTCTATGCGATAACCGTGACGGGAACGTACAATTATCAGTGTGACGTGCATGCGGGTCTTGGCATGGTCGGTTCATTCGAAGCAAGCGGCTCGGCAGTGAGAGAAACCGGACAGTATGGTCGTGCCGGACAAACGTTCGCGGGAATAGCCGTTCATATGATCGCGGCTCCCCTGGCGGCGGCCGAGTTTAGGATTCCTCGCGCTGCATTTGTAAAGATTGAGGTCTTCGATGAGCGTGGCCGCGCTGTTACCACACCGACACAGCGTATGTACGACGCCGGGGCTTTCCGCGTGCCGATTAATCCCCGGCTGGCGGCCGGGCCGTATTTCGCCAGGTTGTCGGTCGACGGAACTGAGATTGTCGGAATAGGGATGGTCGTGAACCGATAAAGACAAATGTTCGGAAAACTTTTCACCAAGAAAGGGGATTCTGCAATGAACAAGAAACCGAAAAAAGCGGCTCGCCCAAAATCGAAAAAGGCCATAAGTAAAGGTTCCAAGCTTTCCTGCAGGGAATGCGGCTTGCAGTTAGAGGTTGTTGATGAATGTGGTTGCGCGGTCCCGCATGACATCATGTGCTGCGGAGAGCAGATGATAGTTTCGTGTTGAATTCCAACGTTTACTAACCCCGAAGGTTCGCAGCCGTAGTGGTGGTGCTCCGGGGTTAGCAAACGACCATGAAGTTCTTCTTCCTTATGGATGGAAGATGCCCCGCAGTTCGCAAAGCGGCTACTCCTGTAGGTAAATATGCAGTCGTAGTCGCGGTGTGCGGCGGGGTTTTTCACTTCCGCTCCTGCTTGTATCCTTTGTTCATTTATTTCAATGCCTGCTCAGGGAAATTCATAATCCAGGGCTATATTCCCGTTGGCTTGGACATGGAGAAGCACGGAACCTTTGGCGGGCCACCGCCAAAGAATAGGCTTTGAGAAAAAACCACATGCCTGGTTTTTCCTTTCTTGACGATGGCGTCCGCAAACACCTATATTTTTCATTGAAGGTTAACGATACTCTGACGAGGGGCGCGGTCAACTGCGCCATGTACTGCTGGACAGGAAATTCGTGCTCTTTACGACAGGAGGCCGGGCTACGATGAAAACACTCATTAAGATCTTTGCGGCCGGGATGTTGCTGGCAGCAGTCAACTGCGCCCAGAAAGCGACCGAACCGGCACCGCTTGTGATAACGAAGGCAAATTGCGGAAGCTGTCACGCGCTTCCTCCCGCCGACGCCGGGCATACATACCACGTTGCCGGGATTGGCTATAAATGCTCGTATTGTCACAAGGGATATGCAATGGACTCAATGACTGACTCTTTTATCGTAAATCCCGTGACCCACAGGAACGGCGATACCGACGTCGTTTTTTCCTCTCCCTGGGACGACAGCGGCAAAGCAAGTTTCACCAAAGCCTCAAAGCAATGCAACAACGTCTATTGTCACGGCGGTATCCCGCAGGGAACCCATGCTTCCGTTCATTGGAATGGTACGGATACGGTTGATCCTGCCAATTGCAGGGCCTGCCACGACTTGAGTACGACTTCCCCCGGGATGTATGCCGGCCATTACGGGCATTCACGCAACGGGAAAAAGGATAGCCTGGGGAACCAGGTGCAGGGTGCGAATGTGCAATATTGTTTCAATTGTCACGGAAAATCTCTTACAGATTCTTTGTACAACGTGGGCACCGGAACCGTTGATTGGTCACGCCACATCAATGGCGTTTTTGACAAGGGAGATTGCAAAGATTGTCATACGGGGACTACCCCATCCTGGACAACATGGGAAGAGTACCTTACGAGCCATCCTGGCGCATCGCCGCTAGGCAAGATCATGATGAAATGAGTCCGCCGAAGCCTTTTAGCGCAGGAGGATTTTCGAACCGATTTCCCTCACCGGATAAATCAATTCCGTCATGCTATATCCTGCCTTGCCAGTAGATTTGTGTACATAATATGGGTCGTTTTTCGACAAATCCTCGATTTTGCTCGTCAGATCATTTTCTCCATTTTTCACAAGTATCGCGGCTATTTTTACCGCCTTGATTCGGATCAAATAGCCGTTTTTCGAATCCCCATACCCCATGCAGTCGGTGACAAATTCCTTTATTTCCTTTTTCGTTTTCTCGCTGAGGTTCTTATTCGCCAGAAGAAAAGTTTCGAATATATCCAGCATGTCGAATCGTGAATCCTTATCCAGCATCTCAATAACGAAATCTCTTCCCGGATAAACGCAGCACAGCTTTTCTTCGATTACCGCAAGTCTTCTCAATGAAACCGCAACCATTTCCTCGCTCATGGGTATTCCTTCGAGAATATCCTTGCGGCCGCTAAGATAGAGAATTGACCTGACCAGCGTTCCCCTGGCGCTTCTGTCGTCTGCTTTCCCGAGGATATAGAACAGGGGAGTGTATAGTTGTATGTCATCGTCGTTTTCATCCGCCTTTGCCCGGCTGTACCATCCCAGCAATCTCGAATCAATTATGTCGGCCGCAGCATTGACTGCTTTTTTGTCACCGGATAATTGGGCAAATACAAGTTCCGCCTTTCCGTCGCCCTGCTTGAGCCGTTCAAGCGTTTTTAACAGTATGATACATCCGGCATCCTGCACTAAAGCATCTTCCGAAAGTAAATCTTTCTTAATGGTGTCGATGATTGAATTGATTTCAACATGCTCATAATTTTCCAGCATTCTTGCCTGTTCCCGTAACCCTTCGCTGCTCCCGTAAAGGTTTTGCAGGAGAAGAAAGACAAGCAAGGAAATTGAAAACATGATATTTTTTGGCATGCCATGGCCTCTTTGATAAGTGTTATCCCGAAATACGGGGTCATAGTATATTAAAGTGTCATTTTGTAAGAACGAAGTCATATCCGACAAATAAATTCTATGACAAATAGTGATGAAACCAGTGATTTTCTGTGGATAGACCAAACCCTGCAGGGGAACGTTCGGGCGTTCAGCAATATTACCGTAAAGTATCAAGACCGGATATATACCCTTGTTTTGAGATCCATAAAGAATCGGGAAGATGCGAAAGATATCACTCAAAACGTCTTTCTTAAGGCGTTTTCGAATCTCAAAAACTTCAGAAAGGAAAGTTCGCTTCTGACATGGCTTTACACGATTGCCGTAAACCAGGTTAAAAATTATTGGAGAGACAAGAAGAACAGATTCGTTATTGCAGAATCGGAATTGAGGCCTTTTGTCGATGAAAAGGGGAAGAGGTTAAGAGAACTATCTGACGCGAACATGGAATTTGATGCTGAGGAACTAAGACAAGTAGTCGATGATGTGATTTCTTTCCTGCCGTTGGAACAAAAACAAATGTTCATACTTTATTATATTTCAGGTCAAACTTGCCAGGAAATAGCCGGGATTTTCAAGACGTCCGCTTCAAACGTAAAAATACAGCTCTTTAGGGGACGGCAGTTTCTCTACAACAAGTTCAAAAACATTTTCTAAAATAGTTGTAACCGTTGATGGGTCTTCGGTGTCTATTCATTATAGGGGATACTCCATATGAAATGTGATATTTTTGAAAAGTATCTAAAGGAGAATGATCTTAGTGATACTGTTGTGCCGATCGAAATACAAGAACACCTGAGTGATTGCAAAGAATGCAAGAATTTCCACCAGTTTATCTTGGCTCTCGGCTCCCAGAAAGGTTCGCTGGAGAAGGCTCCTGAAGATGTTCTGCCGAATATTGAAAAGAGAATATTGGATAGTCTTAATCAATCAACAAGTAAAGAACCTCGTTCCATATTCAGACCCCTATTCAACCCCAAGCTAAGGCCTGCTCTTGCCGGCTTTTTTGTGCTGCTGGTTGCCATATTGTCATACGCGTGCCTGGCCAACAAGAATATAGGGTATGTTGAAAATCTGTCGGAAAGGTTCAAAATCGCGCAATTTGAAAATATTAAGTCGGGCGACGAGTTATATACGGGAGACAGTACCACTGCAGCCATAAGTCTGGAAAGCAAAAACGAATTACAGATTCACCATAATACGATGGTCAGGGTTAAAGGCTCACGGCACATAGCATTATCGCGTGGGGAAATATCGCTTCTGTCGGGAGATAAAGAACTTCAGATTGAGACTCCCGACGGATTATTACTTTCAAGGAATACAAATTCAAAGATACAAACGGTCGCGAGACTGGAAAATGGTGTATTAAAAACGGAAACGACCTGCATCGTGTTTGAGGGGAAATTAGTAATTAAATATCCCTTAGAAGAAATAGTACTGAATAAAGGGCAAAAGACGGTATTAGCTGAAAATGGCAGAATAACGTATCAGCAACAAATGACGGCTGTCGAATCAGAATCCGAAAAGAGTACTGCCGTCAAGCAGAAGATATATGCGGCTGTTCAGTCCCTCTGCGATTGTATTTACGCTTCTGAATATACCCCTGGGAAAAAGGCGGATCACCTGCAGCTTTTCGGCAAAGAGGCTAACGAAAATAAATTCAAAGTGCGTGTTTTCTGGCAGGAAAAAGGGCTCAACGAACAGGGATTCGGGCCTTTGAACGGAAATAATCAAATCTGTTCTGTAAAAACAGGGAGGATTCATGCTTAGAGGCAAAGTCTCAGGTATCAGGTTGTTATGTTTTTCAGCAGTCCTGATATCCTTGGCGGGTTTACCCGTGATGTCGGCTCAACCAACCCCTCCGGAATCAAGAGATTCAAAAACGCTCGCAGTAATTTTCCCAGCCACCCTTTGCTCCACCGAACTGCCGGATGAACTCATCGGCATGTTCACAAAAGAGTACAACATACCCATTAAGAAATTAAACTTGTGCACCGGAGACGGGGACAAACTCATGCGTTCCGACAGTGCGCAACCAATAGATGTTTTTATAGGGCACGAAAAGGATATTGAAAACAAACTCGTAGCCGACGGATATTTGGTCAATTTAAGAGAAGTGATGTATTCGATCTTCGCGATTGTCGGTCCCAAGGAAGACCCGGCGGGTATAAGGGGAATGAAAGACCCGACCGAGGCGCTCAAAATTATAGCAAAGAAGAAAGCGCTGTTTTTCTCCCGGGGAGACAACTCCGGCACTTACGGATTGGAAATGAAAATGTGGAAACTGGCGAAGATTGAGCCAAAGGGCGACTGGTATATCACAACAAATGCCGGCACGGACGCGACCCTCGTGATAGCGAATAGAAAGAGGGGATATACGATTGTCCATTATCCTTCATTCATACAACAGCAGGAAACCCTTGATATGAACGTCATGGTCGACGGTAACATGGACAATAAGCTGGTAACCGCCTATGAGGTCCTGGCTGCAAACCCGCAGAAATATCCGGACGCCCATTACGTTGATGCAATGACTTTCATAGGGTATCTGACTTCCCCGAAAATACAGGAGTACATAGCCAATTCCGGCGTACAAAAATTCAAACGCCAGACCAACTTTCCCCTTGCGGTGACCGGCAAGCAAAAAGCAAGCAAATAACTTAATGGTAATGCGAGAATGAAATGTCAGATACATTGACGCTTGGGACTTTTCTACTTCTAGTGCCTTTGGTTATGGTTGTTGCCGGGGCATATGCATCCGTCGGCCTCGGTGGCGGCACAGGATATCTTGCCATCTTGTCCCTCTGTGGAATGTCCGCTGCTGCAATGACGCCAACTGTCTTGTTGTTAAACATTGTAGTGACGGGGGCGGCATTACTGCGTTTCGGTTTGGCCGGACGTTTGAATTGGAGACTTATCCTGCCGTTTTTATTACCCGCCATGCCGGCTGCATTCCTGGGTGGATTCATAACAGCCGATCGGAAGATATTTTTTGCATTATTGGCGGCAACCCTTGCAATCGCCGCCATCGCGATGTTTCGAGCTGCGCCAAATGCTCAAGAGCAGGAAAAAGATCCGGGGCGTCTTCGTCTTTTCTTAATAGGAATCCCGGCAGGGCTTGTTATCGGGTTCCTTTCAGGTTTCCTGGGAATTGGGGGCGGCGTGTTTCTCGGGCCGCTCATTCTATTTCTCGGATTGGCAGGACCAAAACAGATGGCTGCAATGAATTCCGTCCTGGTATTAGCATTGTCAGGCATTGGGTTAGCAGCACATGGAATTAGAGGTGGAATTGAGTTGAGTATCGTCTTGCCGTTGGCAGGGGCTGCGCTCATCGGCGGACTTTGCGGCGCGACGCTAGCAGAGAAGAAGATCTCTTGCTGTATGCTCCAACGCGTGTTCGCTGTCGTTATTCTAGTCGCCGCCGTGAAGGCAACCTACGATGCCATTTCTTGATTTGTATTTCTTCATGATATGACAAATCCTGCGAGGTGTTCAACGCTTCGCAGACAATCATTGCGGTTGATGAGTGAACACAAGGCTTCCGTGGCTGTATGCAGCGGAAGTTTTTTTGTGCTTTCGTTGTATAAATAGGTATATTACGAAACTGCAAGACATTGTCTTCTTATTCTGTCAATTTCGGGGTAAACATAATTCATGAGCTGTTTCCGAAGGTATTTCAATGAGGTAACATAACCTTAGTGTGATGAGGCTGAATATCATGAGCAAAACAAAGGAAGAACTCGGCGAGCTTCTGGACAAATGCGTCACATTCCACGGTCACCTCTGCATGGGGCAGGTGCTGGGAGTGCGCCTTGCCGTCAAGGGGTTGTCCCTGGCGGCGCCGTCCACCTACAAGGACCTGATCGTCGTGGTGGAGAACGATCGCTGCATCGCCGACGCCATCCAGACGGTCACCGGTACGCGCCTGGGGCGGCGGAGCTTCAAACTCAAGGACTACGGCAGGATGGCCGCGACATTCATGAATGTCACCACGAACCATTCATGGCGTCTAAACGTTGCCATGGATCGCACGATCAACGGCGAAGACGAAGATGCGGTTCGACAGGCACTTTACATCCCGGACGAAGAGATGCTCGCATGGCGGGAAGTGAAGGTCAACCTGCGGCCCGAAGAGATGCCCGGAAAGCCAAAGCGGGTTGTCACCTGCGTCGAGTGCGGAGAAAAGGTCTTCGACGGCAAGGATACAATCGGGGAAAAAGGGCCGGTATGCATGGCCTGCTCGTCTGGCAGCTACTACACGGCACATTGACACATCAACTTTCGATGATACCGAACACCACGAGTAAACCGCCTGTCAAGAATGATCAGCCGCATGGTCCGGAACCGGCTAATTCTCATCTGGCAACTGCCGGGACCGCAGAGACGCACAAAGGAACGAACGGCGGCACAACAAACCAGTCGGTCAATTCTGTGGGGCCAAAGGGACCCCTGGTTCTGGCTGGCCTGGCGATCGCCCTGTGCGTGATGGCCGTGGCAGCCTTGACAGTTGGACGTTACCCCGTCAGTATCGGTGAACTGCTGCACTTGGTGTGGAAATCACTATGGCACCACGACACCATGGTGTTCGGTGCAAGCAGCACCGTTTTGTTCCATGTCCGTCTGCCGCGCATGTGTGCGGCGGTTCTTGTCGGCATGGCCCTGTCGGGTTCTGGCGCGTGCTACCAAGGTATATTCCGCAACCCCATGGTGGATCCTTCTCTTCTGGGTGTCACCGCGGGATCGGCGTTCGGTGCGGCCCTGGCGATACTGCTTTCGGTCGGGGTGGTCGGGATCCAGCTTTTTTCCTTTGGCTTTGGCCTTGTCTCGGTGTTTGCCACGGTCATGCTGTCCGCCTTTGTCGGAAAGCGCGGAGAAAAGACATTGACGCTCGTACTGTGCGGCATCGTGACCGGCACCCTGTTTTCCGCCTTGCTTTCGCTTGTCAAGTATGTCGCCGATCCATACTCAAAGCTCCCCGCGATCACCTATTGGCTCATGGGAAGCCTGGCCTCGGTCAATTTGTCCGACGCCCGCATCGCCGCAATCGCGACCGTAGCGGGCGCAATCCCTTTACTCCTCGTGCGGTGGCGGATCAACGTACTCTCGTTCGGCGACGAGGAAGCCAAAGCCATGGGAGTGGACGCGGGTCGGATACGGGCGATCGCGATCGTGTCTTCAACGCTCATGACCGCCGCGGCGGTGTCCATCAGCGGTATGATCGGCTGGATCGGGTTGGTGGTTCCGCACCTGGCGCGTATGCTGGTGGGCCCCTCTTTCCCGGTGCTGCTCCCCGCATCGCTGCTCCTGGGCGGTACGTTCCTACTCGTCGTCGACACCGTGGCGCGCGTCGCGTTCCCCATCGAGATACCCATCGGCATCCTGACCGCGATCATCGGCGCGCCGTTTTTCGTATTCCTGCTCGCCCGGGGGCGCAGGGGGTGGGTATGAAACTGGCGATAAGCAACATATCGGCGGGATACGGGTCGCGCACGGTTATTTCGGAAATCAGCGCATCGTTGCATTCGGGCGAGGTCGTCTGCTTGCTGGGACCCAACGGCTCGGGCAAGACCACGCTTTTCAAGGCGATTCTTGGGCTCATTCCCTCGCGAGGAGATATCCAATTCGATCAGCGGTCCGCCTGCACGTTCACAACGCGGGAACGAGCTCGGACGCTGGCCTATGTCCCACAGATCCACATCCCGCCATTTCCCTTCAGCGCCATGGACGTCGTGCTCATGGGAAGGACGCCCTTTATCGGCGCCTTCTCCATTCCCTCGGCGGATGACAGGCGCGAAGCGGCGCGCGTCATGGACCTGCTGCATATCGGTCATCTGTGCGACCGCAACTACGCGCAGATTAGCGGGGGTGAACGCCAACTGGTGCTGATCGCGCGCGCGCTGGCGCAGTCGCCGCAATTTCTCATCATGGACGAACCCACGTTGCACCTTGATTTCGGCAACCAGATCCGGGCGCTGAATCTTATCCGTGAACTTGCAACCCAAGACATGGGAGTGATGATCACGACCCATGTCCCGGACCACGCATTCGCGTGCGCCACCCGGGTGATAGCGCTGCTGGACGGCCGCATCGCGGCCGACGGTCCACCCAAAGAAGTGCTAACCTGTACGCTGCTCAAAAGAATGTATGGGATCGACGTTGATATTATTTCAGTGGCGGAAGGCCGATTTTTGTGCGTTCCGGCCATGGGAGGTGCTAAGTGACAAACAAGAATCTGTGCGTAATGACTCCGGTGCTGGTCTTCGCGGCGCTCGCAACGGGCGCCTGCTGGGCCGGGTCTCCTTCCGTAAGAACGATCGTGGACATGGCAGGCCGCCATGTCACTATTCCTTCTGCCATACGTTCCGTCTACTCGACGTCGCCGATGGGCGAGGTGTTGATGTACACACTTGCGCCCGGCAAAATCACCGGCACAACATGGAACCCTGACGCGGACGAACGACGATTCCTTGTTGAGGAGTACAACAAAAAACCGCTTCTCGGAGGGTGGTTCGGCAAAAGTACCACCGGTAACCCCGAGGTGATCATCAAGGCGAAACCCGACATCGTTCTGTCGATGGGGTATATTGACAAAACAGACGTTTCCGCAGCGGAGCGCATGGAGAAACAACTTGGAACGCCGGTGGTGATGGTCGACGGTCGGCTGACATCGCTTGACACGTCGTACCGCTTTGTGGGCGGCCTCATTGGTGAGGAGCGCCGCGCCGATACCCTTGCCGGTTATTGCCGGCAGACCCTCAATACGGTCGCCGCTGTCGTTGCGTCGATGCCGGCGCAGAAGCGTATACGGGTTTACTACGCCGAAGGACTCAACGGGCTGGAAACGGACCCGAAGGGGTCAACGCATGCCGAGGTGCTTGATATGGTGGGCGGAGATAACGTGGCCGATGTACCCATGGTGCGCGGGTACGGCCGCGCAGCAGTCTCGTTCGAGCAGCTTCTGCTGTGGAAACCGGAGATGATCATCGTGCAGGTGGACCACGGGTTCGCGCACGGCACGGAAAACTTCGCAAAAATCATGTCCGACCCCGCGTGGCGGAACCTCGATGCCGTAAAGAACAAGAAGGTATTCGAGATACCATCACTGCCCTTCGGCTGGTTCGATCGGCCGCCCTCTGTCAACCGTATTATCGGCCTGCGGTGGCTGGCCAATCTGCTGTATCCGGACCGGATGAAGATCGACATGCGCGCAGAAACAAGGCGATTCTACGAACTGTTCTATTTCAAAAAGCTCAATGACACGGAATGCGCGGAGCTGCTGGAACGGGCGCTTGCGCATTGAACGTACGACACTGGCGATGGGAAGTAAACCATGGAATGGCTGAAATTCGGGATCGACTTCGGCATCATCGGACTTCTGGTATTTCTCAGCGTAGTCTCGGTGAGCGTGGCGATCGAACGGTGGCTCACGTACCGCCGCATCCGGCCCGCCGACTTTGGCAGCAAAAAGGAACTGGAACTCATGCTGACGTCCCGGGTTCATGTAATCGCCACCATCGGCAGCAGCGCGCCGTATGTGGGCCTGCTGGGCACGGTGCTGGGCATCATGTTGACATTCTACACCCTGGGCAACCAGGGATTCATGGACACGGGCAAGATCATGGTTGGCCTTGCCCTGGCGCTCAAGGCGACGGCGGCAGGCCTTCTTGTCGCAATACCGTCCGTGGTACTCTATAATTTCCTTTTGCGGAAAGTCAAAAGGCTGCTCCTTGAGTGGGACATTCATCATGGATGAAAAGGAATTCGACTATATCAACGTGATACCGTTTGTTGACGTGATGCTGGTGCTGCTCACCATCGTGCTCACCACATCAACGCTGGTCGCGGCGGGATCCATCCCGTTGCAGCTGCCGCAGGCATCCAAGAACCGGGAGGATCTGCTGCGAATACAGACAATCGAGATCGACCGCACAGGCACCATCTACTACAACTCCTCTGCCGTGTGCCAACGGGCGCTGTTTGAGGCGCTCATGCACATAGATCGGTCCACACCGATCCTTATCCGCGCAGACAGGAAAATTGCCCTTCAGACGTTCGTGGACGTGCTCGATGTCGTCAAGACCCGGGGGTTCACGCGGGTCAGCTTGCAGACGGAGTCCGTGCGATGAAGTATCAGAAACGTGCAACGCTTGTGTCGCTGACGATCCATGGGGTTTTTATCGCCGCCGTTACCGGCATTGCGGCGTTTTCCGCTCCGGCGGCTCGTACGCTCACGATCGACTTTAACATCGAGAAATCGCCGGTGATACAGCCGGCGGCATCAACGGTCCCCGTGCCGGAACCGGCTCCTCGGCACGCCAGAAGACCCGCGCCTCCGCCGGTTAAGGAAGAAGAGAAATTTCCCGACACAACCGCCGAAGATATCATTGCCGATACGGCGCAGTTCACGGATGCCGAACCAAGCGGAGTTGACAATCAGTTGGTCCAGGTTGCCTCGATCGGCCCGCTAGGAATGCCGCAGGACACGGGCCAAGTGCGGGAGAGGGAGAGGCAGCGGTATTTGAAAGAGCAGTTCGAATACATCCGGGACATCATCTACCGCAAAGCAGTTTATCCGCCCATGGCGCTCGAAATGAAAATCTCCGGCACGGTCTTACTCTCATTCTGCGTACGCGAAGACGGCGACGTTGACAGTATTGAGATACTCAAGGGATCAGGGGCTTCGATACTCGATCGGGATGCCGTTGCCACGGTCAGACGGGCGGCCCCATTTCCCCATCCGCCGGTACGGGTTATCTTGAAGTTCCCGTTGGAATATCGGATGGAGTAAGGGCCGCCGCGTCACGTGTCCGGTTGGATACACACAAAGTTGAAAGGAGCGAACATGTGGCTCAAGAGTTTGAATGAATGGAAGAACAAGGGCATTGCCTGCGCGATCGTCACAATCGTCAAGGCCGAAGGGTCGGTGCCACGGGGTGTCGGCTCCAAGATGGTGGTGAGCGTGGCGAACGAGATTGCCGGTTCGGTCGGAGGAGGACCGGTTGAGCACATCAGCCGTGCAGAAGCTTTAAAGGCCATCAAAGACAACCGCTGCATCAGCTTGGATTTCTCTCTTGCGGGAGACCTGTGGCAGGTAACACCTGACAGGACGGTGCAGGGCCTTTGCGGCGGATCGGTAACCGTGTTCATCGAGCCTGTTTTGCCCGAGGCTGAAGTCGTGATTTTTGGCGGAGGCCATATCGGTGAAAAGGTTTCCAAGTATTGCGAAATCCTCAATATGCCATACCGCGTGTTTGACAACCGGGAAGATTTCTCATCCGCCGAACGGTTTCCTTCGGCAGTCGAGTGTGTATGTAAACCGTATGAATCGTTGAGTGAGACGATGAAGCTGACCAGTGCGAGTTACTGCGTCATACTGACTCATGGGCACAAACACGACGAGACTTGTCTGGAACAGATCCTTCGGAACAAAGATGTTCCCTACATTGGCATGATCGGCAGCCAGAATAAAATCGGAATCGTTGTCAACAACATCCGTTCCAGGGGCGGACATGTTGATGAAAGGGTCTACTCGCCGGTGGGTTTGAAAATCGCCAACAATCTTCCGGAGCAGATCGCTTTGGCAATAGTGGCCCAGATAATCCTCCTCATCAACAAAGGCACGCCGGAGCATTTCAGATTTCCCTGGCATGAGGAGGGAACCATCACACCTGACAAATCGGAGGGGAAATGAAGAACTCGGATTCCCGCGATTCATCAGGAACCACTCCATCGAAGTGGGAGTTGTACGATCAACTGATTTCGCTGATCCCCGACGACCTGGTGGTCGACGACGTGCTTGTCGGCATTCACTGGACACTCGTGCGTTCCGTGGGGGTTGGCGTCGCCATGACGCCTCCGCATGGTTCCCACTCCATTTCGGGCGCCGGAGCCTTCAAGGGCCGCAGGTTGCGTGAACTCGCTGCTTTTGTCAAGTCGTGGCAGCCCTATGAGGCGGCCCTTGGTGTTGCGGCGATCAACGCCTATGTCAATGCGCCTTCCACTATGGCGAATGTTTGGAAGACTCAGCCGGAGTCGCAGGTCAACGAGAGTGTCTTTATCGTCATGAAACCCGAGCTCACCGGCAAGAAGGTGACCGTGGTGGGTCACTTTCCGGACCTGGCCGAGCTTTCGACCATGTGCCGGCTTTCCATCCTGGAGCGGAACCCCCTGGAGGGCGATTTCCCTGATCCGGCGTGCGAATACATTTTGGAAGATCAGGATTTCCTGTTTATGACCGGCGTTACGTTTACCAACAAGACATTGCCCCGGCTTATGGAATTGGGCCGCAACGCCTGCATGGTTATGGTGGGTCCGAGTGTCCCGCTGACCCCTTTGTGGTTCAGTAAAGGAATCGCGTCCCTGGCCGGCACCACGGTTATCGATGCCGACAGGATCTGGCAACATGTGGCGCAGGGAGGCGACCGATCAATCTTCAAACAGGGCGCGCACATGGTGAAGCTGTATCCGGCCGACGTCAGGTGACTAGAGTTACATTGTTGTTCGACTTGTAGAAGAAGAAATCTTATGGAAACAATTGTACGTGAAACGCTCATTTCCGCTATCACGGACTATTCAACTCTGATGGAGGACATCCATCTCTTCCATCACTGGGTGGTGGTCAAAGCCGGGCGCTATGAAATGTCAACCTGCTTCTCGGCCACTCCCGGGCTCACGGAAAATCCCCGGGACACCTGGCTGGGCGATCTGATTGGACGGAAGGCGGCGGAAATCGCGCAAGAATACCTCGCTTCGACGGACGTTCTTCGGATTGCCGTGGGCATGGCCTGCCTGAAATGCGTGATCCCACCGGTTCCCGAATTCACGGTAAGCTCGGCAATAGACCCGTTTTCCGAGCAAACCAAGACACGCCCAACCTGCTTTATCGGCCATTTTCATGATGCGGAGATGTGGCGCGATGAAGGGCGGCCGGTATCGATTGTGGAGCTTTTGCCCAGACCGGGGGACATCCGTTGGGACGATTCGCATGGCGTGCTTTCCCGCGCGAAACTGGTATTCATGACCGGGCTCACGCTCGTGAACGGGACGTTCGGGGAGGTAATTTGCAGGACCCCTAACGCAACAACCCGTGTCATAATGGGGCCCACGGTGCCGCTCACGCCCAGCCTCTTCAAATTGGGTCTGCATCGGCTCGGCACTTCACGAATCATGGATGTCAACAAAACTCTTCGCTATTTCGGGATGGGTGGAGGCAGCATTATGCATGCTCCGCAAGGCGCATTGCAGAAAATCAACATCACAAGGCCTGATTCCCCTAAACTATTCGATGACAGATCCGGCGCTGCGGAAGTGAATCTGAAAGGTTCTGAGTAATTATCCTCGTCAACATATTCAAAGGAGTCATATGTCACTCATCGTAATATAGAAAAATATATAACGCTATTTGTCAGGCAACTAATCCGGGGACTTTCATCCATTCTTTTCCGAAAGGATTCCTATGTCTCGTGCGCACCCAATAACCAATCACTCCTTAATCCTGTTTTCATTATGCCTTATAGTAAATGCATTTCCATCGAGAGCCGCTGATGTTACCGGCACAAGTCAGCGTGACACGGCGCTCAAGCAGGATACATCATCGGTTTTTTCGCTTGGAACCGTTGTTGTCACCGGCAGCGAGAAAAAACAACAGAATAAGGATGTTGTCACCAGTGCACAAATGAAGGAATTCGGCCGCACCGATGTTGCCCGCGCACTTTCGCTTCTTCCCGGAGTAAACGTTTCCGATATCGGTCCAAGAAACGAGTCGCAAGTATATATCCGAGGATTTGATCTGCGCTCGGTTCCCCTCTATATCGACGGCGTTCCGATTTATGTGCCGTACGACGGATATGTCGACCTGGGACGTTTCACGACGTTCGATTATTCGGAAATAAAGGTTGAAAAAGGATATTCTTCGGTACTCTACGGCCCGAATGCAATTGGGGGAGCGATCAATCTGGTTACCCGGAAACCGGTGCACAAGCTCGAACTGCAAGCGGATGTGGGCACCATGGGGTATGTCGACACCAAGCGCGACTCAACGCTTATGCCCCATTTAAACGGCAGTCTCATGAACATAGGCGTAGGGTCTCGATTGGGTAATTTTTTTCTGATGGGCTCGATTTCCGATCTTGACAAAGGCAATTATGAGTTGTCGAAAGCATTTACCCCGACTGTGCTCCAGAGTGGCGGGTTACGCGCAAATTCATATCACCGTGATGCAAAGGCGAGTGCAAAAATCGGGTGGGACCCGGCGCCAGGTGATGAATATGCACTCTCCTATGATAATCAACATGGGGAAAAAGGTGTACCGCCGACCGTCGATCCCACGGGCATGGTACGCTACTGGTATTGGCCCTATTGGGACAAACAGAGCGTCTACCTGTCTTCAAAAACCGTGCTTTCCGATAATTTTTCCCTCAAGGTTCCGGTCTATTATAATGAGTTGAGCAACAGCCTTTTCGCTTGTGACGATTCGACCTATTCGACATTCAAGAAAAGGTCTTCTTTTAAAAGCAATTATGATGACTGGACAGCAGGCGGCGCCGTTGAACTCGGCACTACCATTATTCCGGGAAACGAGATGAGTGTCGCCCTTCACGGCAAACGAGACTATCATGAAGAACATAATGCCTACGACACCGTCAAGGTAGCCAACACCAAACCGTTTCAGGAAGAGCCTTTACGGCATTTCAAGGACAACACGTTTTCGCTTGGTTTAGAGGACGGCGCCACTATTCTCAAGATTCTCAACTTGACAGGAGGAATTTCCTATGATAACCGGTCAAGTGTTGAAGCGGACAATTTCTACTCGCATTACAACGGTAAGATATTTCAGAATGTTTTTGACTCGATAGTCCCTTTCCCGAGCAACAACGCCCAAGCTTTTAATGCGGAGGGCAAGGCGACAATTGATATCAATAGTTCACAGAATGCCAGTATATCGATAGCGCGCAAGACAAGGTTCCCGACGCTCAAGGATCGATATTCCTACAAGCTGGGCACGGCGATTCCCAATCCTACTCTTCAACCTGAAGATGCCGTTAATTATGAGGCGGCCTATGATGCGGGATTGAATCTGGGGAAATGGTCATTATCCGGCCATGTGAGCCTTTTCTACACGCATTTGTATGATGCGATACAGTCGGTTGACAGCGTGATTAAAGCAGGCGTGCTGGATGCCAATGCACGTGCACAGATGCAGAATACCGGTGAGGCCGAGATGCCGGGAGTTGAACTGAGCCTTGACGCTACGGTTTTTCACGATGTTGAGTGGGCGAAAGCGTTGGAGATTGGCGCAAACGCCAGCTATCTAGACAAACACAACCTCTCTCATCCGGCGATCAAATTTACCGACATACCTCCGGGCAAAGTCGTCGGATATGTCAAATATACCCCGATCACCGGATGCTATGCCCTTATAAGTGCAGAATACGATTCTTGGCGCTATACGACAAGTCAAGGATCAACGGTTCCCGAGTACGCTCTCTGGAATGCATCATTAAATGTTCCTCTGGGTGCAAACGCGTCATTCGAGGGGGGAGTAAGGAATGTCTCTGATAAGAACTACTTTTTAGAAGCAGGATATCCGGAGGAGGGACGTACGTTCTTTGTCAACCTCCATACGAATTTCAATTGGGATTGAATCCCATAGCGAGCGCATTGTCACTTCGTTACCTTATGGTATGGTAATGGTGCTTCGCGCCAATCATTATAGTGATTGCCATACCCTCGAAGGTTCGCTAGCGCGGCTACTCCAAATGATTAGAAACTGTTCATGGCGAGGTTTCGCTGAATCATGAACAGTTTCTTGCAGCAGAAGCGTTGTCCGACAGGCTTAACATTGAAGAGAATGTCGGCGTGCCGAGGTCATGGACGTATGCGCTACTGGTGCCTGCTACCAGATGAAACCGGTATCCGGGTCCGTCGACACCGGCCGCACGAATTGTCAGGTGCCGTAAAGCTTGTTTCTTATCATTTCTGCAAATTTTAATCGAAAAGAAACCGAAATCAAGGATAGCTGCGGATTGTGGGAGTGGCCCAGTATTTGCGGCGTTATTAATCAAAGAGCCTAATGTTCCTGTCTCAAAGCACCGATTCTTGCAAGGGAAAATTATCTTTGCAATAACCTAACCAGGATTCTCCGGATAGCAAAATGATTAACCTGATGTTAACTTTTGAAAGATCCTTTCTTTCTCTTACTTGATCTTATCTACGAAAGATGCGTAGATAATTCGAACACATGGCCTAATTCAATTTTCAAGAAAAGGAGCGAGGACATGAAAACAAGCGCACGCAACCAACTTACGGGCGTCATCGAAAAGGTTGTTCACGGTCCGGTATCGGCTGAAGTCGTTTTGCACATCAGTAAAGAAAACAGCGTGACAGCCGTGATCACCAACGAAAGCGCCCAATACCTCGGCCTTAAGAAAGGCGATACAGCTACCGCTCTCATAAAGGCCTCGTCGGTAATTCTTATGGAACCTGACGAACATGTAAAGACCAGCGCCAAGAACCGGTTCTGCGGTAAGGTGGACGGAATCGTCGAAGGCATGGTGACCGACGAAGTAACCATACATCTTGACGACGGGAATTCCATCGTAGCCACTATTACCAAAAAAAGCCTTGACGACATGAAGCTGAAAAATGGCGAGACCATTTGCGCGCTCGTCAAAGCTTCGCACGTTATTCTGGCGATTAAGCAGTAACGCGGGAACCCAAAGGGGACGAATTAGCGAACGACTAAGAGTATGTTCTTATTCTGCAGGGATTGAAGAATCCTCGCAGCTTACTACGAGGATTCTTCAATATTGTTTCGACAATGGGATAAGACTATTTTCTTTCTAGCGAATATTAGAAATACTACACCTCTCTTTTCGGAAGCGCATGAACTCCAATTCCCCCTCTTTCGGCCCACTGTGGCTCCTGTTCGGTGGACGCCACCTGCTCGAAAAAAACGCCATCGATCTTCTTCAAAGCGTTGACAAACTCGGATCGATCACCTCGGCCGCCAAAGAAGTCGGCATCAGCTACAAGACCGCCTGGGATCTTATCGACAGGCTCAACAACCTTTCGTCCAAATCGCTTGTCGTCACCAGCACGGGCGGCAGACACGGTGGCGGATGCAGACTGTCGGACTACGGTAAAAAGATCCTCGATGAGTACGGTCACCAGCAGCGGCAATTCGAAATTATCACGAAAACCCTATCCGGGAGAAAGAACGACTTTGCTTTTTTTACCGATTTCGCAAGGGGCCTCATCGTGAAAACCAGCGCGCGCAACCAGTTTTCCGGCACGATCGATAGGATAGTGCGTGGACCGGTATCAGCCGAAGTCGTGCTCCGCATCAGCGAAAAGGACTCGATCACGGCGGTTATCACAAACGAAAGCGCTCGGGCGCTTGACCTGAGGAAGGGCGGAAAAGCGACGGCGCTTATCAAGGCTTCGGCCGTGATCCTCATGGTTGTCGATGATGAAGAAACCAAAACGAGCGCCATGAACCGTCTGTGCGGAAAAGTCATTTGGATAACAAAGGGCGCTGTGAACAACGAAATAAAGATCGCACTCGACGGCAACAGGACCATTGTCGCCACCATCACTAAAAAAAGCTCAGAAAGCATGAAGCTTTCCCTGGGCAGCGAGGTATGCGCCGTGTTCAATGCCTCGCAGGTCATTGTTGCGGTAACCGAATAGAAACCGTCAAACAAAGTGTCGAAACATCCACTCTGCGGAATCTTTTCAAAAAGGTGTAATAATTAATTTGCGCATAGGGCCGCTATTCTTTTTTTCGCTGCTCCACTTTTCGCTCCGCCTCTCTCCAATGCAAAGGGAGTTGACTGTTCTTCCGTTGTATAATATTTTACATAACAAGAATGTTTAGTCAGCCATTTTTCATTTAATGGAAAGGGATGCTTATGAAAGCACGCGCTTTCGTTTCGGCATGTCTATTTGGCTTGGTTTGCTTTTGTGTGGTTTTTGCCGGCCCTAAGCTCACGTTCAACGACGGGAAAAGCTCTTGCGAACTTACACAATCATACCAATTGTGGGGAGCATACACGCAGAATCCCAATGACGTGCCTGCCACCTCTTCGTGCGCCGATCTTTTTTTAAAACAAGGCAGGGTCGGCGTGAAGGGGCAGGCGATCCCGGGACTTACCTATTCCACTATCTTTGCCTTTGATAATCTCGGCAAAGACCAGTTCACGGGTTCGCTGGGCACTGCACAGGCCACCACCAATACCACCTTCCAGCTCTATGACTTGTACATGAGCTACGCGCTTGATTCAACGTTTGCGAATATCACCTTCGGGTATTTCCGGCCGCAAAGCGGACATGAAAACATCGCTCCCGACGCAGGGGTCAATTCTCTTGACAAAGGGTTAACGAGCATGTACCTGCGGTCCTTTTTAACAGGCAGGACAAGCGGACGTGAAACCGGCGTGAATATCGGCGGGTTTTACGGTTCAAAATTCGTCGGGGTGGCGTACAATCTAGGAGGATTTGATCCAACGCAGGGATTGATTGCCGGCACGGACGGCGGGCCCCGAAAATGGCATCCGCTGGGGGTCGGCCGGCTCGCAGTAAGCTTTTTTGACGCAGACATGCCTTCGTATCGTCTTTCTCCCGAGATCAACTTCTTCGGGCAGCGCAAGGGAATAACGCTGGGAGGTCATTACAGCTATCAGGGTGCGACGGACGAAACATGGGACACCAGCGCAGTAAAGTATAATGCCGTCACAAAGGCGTATTCCGGTGCTGTAAAGTATGTGGGTGGGTTCCAGAAAAACGGAAGCCTCGGCGGAGACTTTGTGGGAAATTTCATGGGGCTCAATATCGACGGTGAATACGATGTTATGTCCCGCAGCGTCAACGGTATTTCTTACCATGGCGGTTTAGTGAAAGCGTCGGCCGCAAACTTTACCGACAGGGTCTATCATATCAGGGGCGGGTACGACATTCCGCTTCCCAAGGACCAGTTTCTCGAACCGGCGCTCATGTACACCGAATTTGACGGCGATGCGAAGTCAACGGTCTATCCCAACGGTGTCGACCACATTTTGGATGCCGGGCTCAACTGGTACCTGAATAAAAACAATCTTAAAATCGCTGCACATTATATCAAGCAAGGAGGAAGGCCGAAATCCAACTATCAGAGTGCGGCGCCGGACGCAAATGGAAACGTGACCGTGCGCGGCGACATGGTTGCGGTTAATTTTCAAGTCCAATTCTGACCAGGATGGCCAGGATTAAAACCGGATTAGCAGGACTTGTTCCAGACGAAAGACATCTTCCGGTGCTTTGCCTGCCCTTGATTTATGTGATGAAAACCTAGGAGAATCATTATGATTAAGATGTGCAACTATGCCATACCGGTTGCCCTGTTATTTTTCTGCCAGACTGTTTATTCCCAGATCACCGTCGCCTGCGCGGCGAACATGCAGTATGCCATGGAGGAGATAAAAACTGCGTTTGCCAAATCCGGCGGCGAAGTAAAAGTCATCTATGGCGCTTCCGGCAAGTTTGTAACGCAAATAAGAAACGGCGCGCCATTTGACGTTTTTGTTTCGGCCGATATGGATTATCCGGAGAGCCTTTTCGTCCATGAATTTGCCGTTGACAAGCCGAAAGTGTATGCGTATGGGAAACTCGTTTTGTGGACGACAAAGGACATTGACGTCGGCAAGGGAATTTCCGTGTTGACCGACCCGGCCGTGAAAACCATAGCCGTTCCCGACCCCAGGACCGCGCCGTATGGCCGCGAGTCGGTAAAGGCGCTTAAGAATGCAAAGGTCTACGATGGAGTCCTTTCCCGTCTCGTGTACGGGGAAAGCATTTCCCAGACCGCGCAGTACATTGTTACGGGCTCTGCCGACATCGGCTTTAATGCTAAGGCTATTGTGCTTGGCCCACAGATGAAAACAAAGGGGAAATGGGCGGAAATCGACAGCTCGCTCTACGATCCTATTGCTCAGGGCGTTGTTGAGTGCCGTTACGGTACGGACAACAATCCCGGCATATCCCAGCGTTTTATCAATTATCTTTTCGACACGCAGTCCCGCGACATTCTGCAAGCGTACGGGTACATTCTTCCATGAACAGACTCCTGGGAACAATTGTCGGTGTCAATTCTAACGGACATGTTTTCCAGGTTGTGGTTCAAGTGGGATCGGTCGAGATCACGGCTGTTGCCCTGGATTTCACGCCTTCCGATCCGGATGCGGCGGTAGGAAAGAAAGCGGGAATTGTCTTTAAGGAAGCGGAGACCGCCCTGGCGCTGGATCTGCCGCCCCACAGCCTCAGCATCCGCAACCGCCTTCCTTGTCGCGTTGTCGCCGTGGAGGACGACGGAATACTTGCAAATGTCAGGCTCGATTACGAGGGGAACCCGCTTTGCGCGCTCATTACCTCCGGATCCGCCAGGGATCTTGCGGTTGCACCGGGGAAAATGGTGAATGCGCTCATTAAATCCACAGAGGTGATGATCGACCTGGAGGGAGAGTGAACATCGACCTCATTCCCCTGTGGCTGACGCTCAAACTGGCGTTTCTATCCGCCGTTTTTCTGTTTGTTCTCACAATGCCGCTGATCTTCTGGCTGCATTTCACCGCATCCCGCTCCGGAAATGTCATTCGCACGCTTGTCAACATGCCGCTGGTGCTGCCGCCCGTCGTGGTTGGCTTTTACCTGTTGCTGCTCTTTAGCCCGAATCACGCTTTCGGACGAATGCTGCATGCCGTGTTTCACACCAACTTTGTCTTCACCTTTGAGGGGCTTGTTGTAGGGTCGGTGCTGTTCAATCTTCCGTTCATGGTCAACCCCATATTGTCCGGGCTCGAAGCACTGCCGCGCAACCTTGCCGAGGCCAGCTTTATTCTTGGACGCTCGAAATTCGCGACGTTTCTCAGGGTTCTCCTTCCGTCAATAAGGCCCGCGCTGCTTACCGGCGCCATCCTCACCTTTGCACACACCATCGGCGAATTCGGCATGGTACTCATGATCGGCGGCAAGATCCCGGGCGTCACCCGCGTCGCGTCCATTGCCGTGTACGATGAAGTCGAATCGCTCAATTTCGCATCCGCCCATATTTATTCCGCCGTTCTCGTTGCCATATCCTTTGCCGTTCTGCTTGTTCTGCTTCTTGTCAACAAACGGTTCGCAAGGACATGGTGACATGAACCAAGCATTGAAGCTCTCAGTAAGCAAGCGGTTGCACACCGCAGGAGGAGACCGGGTTCTGGACATTCACCTGGAGCTTGGCGCAAGCGAATTCGTCGCGCTGTTCGGACCTTCGGGCGCAGGGAAAACGACCTTGCTCAGAATGATCGCCGGGCTTACCGCCCCTGACGAAGGCACTATTTCCATGGATGGCGAGCAATGGTTTAATTCCTCAAGAAAAATCAATTTGTCCCCACAGAAACGCCGCGTTGGGCTGGTGTTTCAGGACTACGCGTTGTTCCCGGCGATGACGGTTGAAAAGAATATCGCGTATGGAATACGCAGCCCTGCGGATAAAAACCGGGTTCGTTATCTCATGGAAACCTTTGACCTCACGCAGCTTGGCCGGCGATACCCCGACACGCTGTCGGGCGGCCAGAAACAGCGCGTCGCCCTTGCCCGAGCGCTTGTGCCGCAGCCGCAAATCCTTCTGCTGGATGAACCGCTCTCGGCCCTTGACCCTGCGATGCGGTCTGCTTTACAAGAGGAAATCAGCCGCGTGCACCGCGACATGCCGGTCCTCACGGTTCTCGTTAGTCACGATCTGGGGGAAATATTCAGGCTTACCAGCCATGTGTTTCATTGCGTTGACGGGAAGATCATCGCGCACGGATCGCCGCAGGAGATCTTCGGCGCTTCCGACGACCGGCTCCGGATAACAGGTCAGGTGCTTGCCAAAATCGAGCAAGGGGTCGTCTGCATCGTAACGGTTGCGGTGGGTGCTGATGTTTCCCGCGTTGCAGTTCTGCGGAAAGAGGCCGAGTCGCTTGCGGTGGGCGACCGGGTGAGCATCTCCGTAAAATCGTTCACTCCAGATATTAGAAAACTGCGCATAGACTGACGATTTGCTGCGTTTAGTGAGCGACGGAAATGCCGCTTGCCCCTATTTCTTCTTTTGAAAGACCTCGGCTCAGAATAATCCGGCAATAGTTATCTTGTGTTGCGATAGCATCAAAATTGATATTTGTTAGGACTTTCGAACTTTTATGGAAAGAGGGTGTCTATGATGTACATACAAGAACCAACGCTTGACCATTTGCTTCTCGAAGACATGCCTTACGGCGATTTGTCGACGGCACTTCTGGGCATAGGGGAGATGCCGGCAAAGGCAAAAATCGTCTCCCGGCAAAATTGCGTTGTCAGCGGAACAGAGGAAGTCATCCGCATTATCAAGAAACTAGGCGGAACCGTTTCGAGTGCGGCACAAGAAGGCAGTGCCATTAGCGCGGGAGAAATCATCCTTGCCGTCACCGGCACTGCGGGAATGCTTCATGCCGCTTGGAAGGTTTCTATCAATATTCTTGAATACTGTTCGGGAGTTGCTTCCAGGACAAGGCATCTGTTGGACCTTGCCAAATCGGTAAATAAGAATGTGGCCCTGGTGACGACACGAAAGACCATTCCTGGAACGCGCGATCTTGCAATCAAAGCATCCTGCGCGGGCGGAGCGTTTCCCCACCGTCTGGGCTTGTCCGAAACGATTCTCTTTTTCGAACAGCACTGCAATTTTACGGATGGCCTGAGAAACCTGCTTCAATCGACGCCGAGAATTCGAGCCGCATGTCCGGAGAGGAAAATGATCGTTGAGGTAACCGATTACGAAAGCGCCCTGCTTGCCCTCGATGCCGGGGTGGATGGAATTCAATGCGACAAAATGCCGGTGAAGGAAATAGAACAAATCGTCAAAATTGCTTCGCAACATTCACCGATCATTATAGTCATTGCGACCGGGGGCATCAACGATACCAATATTGTTTCCTATGCAGAAACCGGCGTTCATGTAATTGCGACATCGAGCGTTTATTATGGAGCCCCGGCGGATTTCGGCTTTGAACTTGAAAAGGCGTAGAAAGCATTCAAGATTCATGACGGAAAAAACGCGGCGCGAGGCACGCCCTCTGCCGAGGTGTTCGGCGTTGCAGCGAAAAGATATGGGTTTGCCGACGATATGCTGGAGTGAGCCCTTGTCACGAGCGAGGAACAATGAGTTTTCACTTTCGGCTTGACTTTGCGTGCCAATTTTCATACGATTAATAGGACAGCGACAATCCACTTCAGCAGGGGGCACGCAACCATGGCTATGACGAATGACGAGCGCAGGAAGTTCTTCAGGATAGAGGTGATTGCACCGGCCCGGTTCCGAATGATCGAGGAAGAGACTTCGAAGCCGCTCACGGACTGGATGAACGGCTCTACAGCCGATGTAAGCCTGGGCGGCGTGAAGGTCACCGCGCCGATGCCGGATGATCTGGTTGAAGAACTGGTTGACGATTACGGTCTCATCGAGTTCTCATGCCAGCTGCCCGGCACCCCCAAGGCCATCGCCGGTACCGGCACCATCGCCTATTTCCTGCGCGGCACGACGGTGTCAAATGCGACTACGGCCACGTTCGGCCTCTCATTTGTCGCTATCGACAACAGCTCCGAGGACGTCATTGGCGATTTCATCCGAAAGCGCATCGACTCCCCCGCTTGACCTGAGCACTGTCCATGTGGACGTTTCAAGCTTCGCCGACGCTTCGATACTTAAAAGATGAGTGCGCCGCTTTGTTCCGCATTTGACATTTGCGTCCCGAAGCCTCCGTATCTTCCATTTTGCAAATCACGCATTCTTTGCTTTCTTCGATGCAAATATTTCGCGATCATTGCTCGCGCCATCCGGTTCCTCTCCCTGATCTTCTCGAAACACTCGCAAAGTCATGTCAATCATCTTTGCGCCATTTTATCCCCATTTCGGCAGCAGTATAGGTATATTAAATTTGGTCGACGGGAACAATCTGATCGTGGAGATATCGCGCCTACGGCTCGGCGGTGGTGAACGTGGACGCTGTTACCGCATCCGGTGAATCCCGGAGCGAGCGCAGTCCCCACGGCTTGCTGCGAGGAATCTTTCAACCCGAGGGAATATCCGCAAATTGCATACGAAAAGAAGATTGATAAAGTATAATTTATCTTCATCACACCTTAGAGAAGGTGAGGATCACATGAAAAGGTTTTTGGTAAAGCTTGTGGTGGGCGGCGGTTTACTGGTGTTATCTTCGCATACGGTAAGCGCTCAATGGGTGCAGACAAATGGGCCGAATGGCGGGAATATTCGCTCTCTTGCCGTGAGCGGGAGCAGCATCTTTGCCGGGACTGATGGTGGTGTTTTTCTCTCTACCAATAGCGGGACAAGCTGGACCGCGGTCAACTCCGGCCTGCCCGCGAATACTAATGTCATTTCTCTTGCCGTGAGCGGGAGCAACATCTTTGCCGGGACTGACGGCGGCGTTTATCTCTCCTCCAATAAGGGGACAAGCTGGACTGCGGTTAACTCCGGCCTCACAACCACTTTTGTCCAGTCTTTTGCCGTGAGCGGCGGCAACATCTTTGCAGGGACTGGTGGTGGTATTTTTCTCTCCACCAATAACGGGACAACCTGGACTGCCGTCGACTCCGGCCTCACGAATACTTTTGTCCAGGCTCTTGCCGTGAGCGGGAGCAACATCTTTGCCGGGACTTCAGCGGGTATTTTTCTCTCCACCAATAGTGGGACAACCTGGACTGCTGCCGACTCCGGCCTCTCGGACACTTATGTCGAGTCTTTTGCGGTGAGCGGCAGCAACATCTTTGCCGGGACTTCAACTGGTATCTTTCTCTCCACCAATAGCGGGACAAGCTGGACCGCAGTTACCCCCGGCCTGCCCGGGAATACTTTCCAGTCTCTTGCCGTGAGCGGCAGCAACATCTTTGCCGCGACTCCAACCGGTATTTTTCTCTCCGCCAATAGCGGGACAAGCTGGACTGTGGTCAACTCCGGCCTCACAAGCACTGATGTATTGACTCTTGCCGCAATCGGAAGCAGCATCTTTGCCGGGACTAATGGCAGGGGCGTTTTCCTCTCCACCAACAGCGGGACAAGCTGGACTGCGGTCAACTCCGGACTCACGGGTACCGATGTCTATTCGCTCGCCGTGAGCGGCGGCAGCATCTTTGCCGGGACTGACGGCGCGGGTGTTTTCCTCTCCGCCAATAGCGGGACAAACTGGACTGCGGTCAACTCTGGCCTCACGAGCACTATGGTCATGTCTCTTGCCGTGAGCGGCAGCAGCGTTTTTGCCGGGACCGATGGTGGTGTCTTCCTCTCCACCAATAGCGGGACAGGCTGGACTGCGGTCAACTCCGGCCTGCCCGAGAATACGGGGTTCAGTTGTCTTGCGGTGGACGGCAGCAACATCTTTGCCGGCACTGTTTATGATGGCGCTTTTCGCTCCACCAATAGCGGGACTAACTGGATTGCGGTCAACTCCGGCCTGCCCGAGAATACTAATGTCATGTCTCTTGCCGCCAGCGGCAGCAACATCTTTGCCGGAACTCCATATGCAATTTTTCTCTCCACCAACAACGGGACGATCTGGACTAAGGTCGACTCCACAATTACTGATGTCATGTCTCTTGTTGTGAGCGGCAACAGCATCTTTGCCGAGACTTCAACCGGAGTTCTTCTCTCCACCAATAATGGAACATCCTGGACTGCTGTCGACTCCGGCCTCACGGATCATTATGTCCAGTGTCTTGCCGTGAGCGGCAACAACATTTTTGCCGGCACTGATTATGGTATTTTTCTCTCCACCAATAGTGGAACAACCTGGACCGAGGCCGACTCCGGTCTCATGATTACTAATGTCACGTCTCTTGTCGTGAGCGGCAGCAACATCTTTGCCGCGACCTGGGGTGGCGGGGTCTGGAGCAGACCTCTTTCGGAAATGATAGGAGCAGTCAATCCTTTTTCGAAGGGAATCACGTTACACCAAGGTAATTTTGGCATCCACTCCCCGAGCCGCACTAACCCTAACGCAACCATTGAATTCTCTCTTTCTCATTCAGATCAGGTGTCGGTGAAGGTTTATGATCTGTCCGGCCGTGAAATGACCACGCTTGTCAACAGGAATCTTGGGGCTGGGTCGTATAGTTATTCCTGGGATACGCGAAACATGGCCACTGGTTGTTATTTAGCAAGAATGCAAGCAGGATCGAATGCTTGTGTAAGGAGCATTCCGATTTTTCGATAGATCGCTGTTCGCAGGGGTTCCGGTAAAGAGTGGCCGTGGGGGCTTGGAAAATTGGGATCGGCACACTTTTTTGCAGCTGTAAACGTATATTATCCTCCGGCAACTAAATATGAACAAATCCGCTCATCCTGGGCTTGTAGAAGGATGAACGTTCCCGCCGATGAAACACCAATTTTGAAACGACCATAAAAAGCAAGGGATTCGCTCCATGCACATGGCGACATCGGAAATTCCGACTCTCTTTCCGCACTGGTCGCGCCGGTTCCTGTTCGGAGCTGCGGCGGTTCTCTTCGCCCTTTTGCCTCACGCGGCCATGGCTGCGCTTCCGCCCGTGGTCCTCGTGGAAAACCACGGCGAAGTGCTCGTGCACTGGGTGCGGACCGGGGTTCGGGGCGCGGTCGCGGTGAACGTTGACGCTCACGATGACTGCGCTCCGATCCCGCCGCAGCGCGCCGACAAACTCCAGCGCTTGCTTGCAGCCGGCAACGTGGCTGCGATTGGTCGGGCCAACTCCTTCTCGGATTCGGGCCTGTACTGCTGGGGCGACTGGATCAGCGCAGCTTACGCCCTCGGCATTGCCCGCGAGGCCGTGTGGGTTGCGTCCCAGGTCGGAGCGAAGGATGGTCTGCCGTGGGTACACCCAGCGCCGCCTGTATTTCCTGTCCGGATATGCTCGCTGGAGTCTCTCCCCGAGCTCAAAGGCCCCGTGCTCCTCACCGTGGATGCAGATTGCGTGCCCCCCTTCGCCAACTACCGGGGCATAGACCCGGTTGAGGCTGTGCGCCGGATAGGGAAAACCCTCCGGGCCGTTCCTTGGGACGTGAAGCACGTGAGCGTGTGCTTTTCCTGTGACGGGGGGTATCTCCCCATCACGCTTCGCTGGGTAGGGAACGCCCTTCAGGAGGCGTTCGAGGGCAAGGACCCGTCCCGGACCAACGCGCCCTGGCCCCTGCTCGCTAAAGTCGAGGAGTGGCGCCGCAGTCTCCCCCCACGCGAGCTCGTACGGCGGGTGCGGCCTCTGGTGCAAAAGCAGCCGAAGGATCCCTGGCTCCGTGTCTACCTCGCTGATGCTCTTTTCAGGGCCGATGATGTGCCCGGCGCCCTGGCCGAAGGCAAGACGGCGGCGCGCCTCGACCCGGGTTGCTGCCGCATCCTGCCGGAGATCGGCGGACAACTGGCTGATGCGGGCCATCTGGACGAGGCAGAGCGTTTTCTTGCCGCAGCCCCGGCTGTGGTGAACATTGCCGCCGAGCTCGCGCTGGCTCAGGCTCTGGACCGTGCCGGCCGCACCGCCGAGGCAATCGAGCATTACTCCCGGAACTGCAAGCAGGCGGCTAACTACGGCGGCGATTTATTGATCGGGTACGGATATGAGCGTCTCGGCGATACGACCCGGGCCCGACAGCACTACCTGCACGCGGTCTCGCTGCTCGCCGGCGTCAGCGAGATGCCCGCATTCCCGGACCTCGCTCCGTCTGTTGCGGCTGCCGAGCGTTTCTTGCGGGCCAACGGATATCATAGGCAGGCGCTTGCTCTTCGCCAGGATCAACGGCTCGCCGAATTCTTCGTCGGCGACAAAGACACGGGTGGGACCGCCGGTCATTGACCCCGGATGCGGGCGCGGTAAAGAGACGGATTCCGCCGTGTCCGAGGCTACCAGCGGAACATGAGCGTCCCCGCCGGAATTAGAAACCGGACGCCTACGTCTTTCTCAGGAAGTACGTATCCTTTCGGCTACCGCATGGAAGAGTCGAACGTATGCGAAACAACTCTAAGAAGTAAAGGATTCACTCCATGTGTAACGTAAAATCGGAAATTCCGCCAGTTAGCTGGTGCTGGTCGCGCCGGATTATGCTCGGAGGGGCGGCTTTCCTCTTCGGCCTCTTGCCTCTCGCGGCCATGGCCGCGCTGCCGCCCGTTCTCCTCGTGGAGAACCACAGCGACGTTCTTGTGCCCTGGATCAAAACCGGAGTCCGCGGCGCGGTAGTGGTCAACGTTGATGGCCACGACGACTGCACTCCGATCACACAAGAGAACATAAGCAAGCTCCGTCGTCTCTTTGCAGCCGGCGACGTGGCCGCTATCGGGCGGTCGAATGGCATTGCGGACTCGGGTTTGTACAACATAGGCGATTTCATCACTGCAGCCTATGCCCTCGGCATCGCCCGTGAGGTAGTGTGGGCCGCGCCCCTGCCGGATGCAGCGAGCAAAGTATTAACACACCTTCCGTTCCGGGCCAGCCTTATAGACTCCATTTCTGCACTCCGGCTTCAGGGGCCTGTGCTCCTCACCGTGGACGCGGACTGCGTACCATCCTACGCCAAGTACCGCTGCATCAATCTTGTTGAGGCCGTGTGCCGGATCGGGAAAACCTTTCGGGCCGTGCCCTGGGATGTGAAGCACGCGAGCGTGTGCTTCTCCGTGGATGGGGGGTATCTCCCTGTAACACTCCGTTGGGTTGGGAACGCGTTGCACGAGTCGCTCGACGGGAAAGACCCGTCGAGGCCCGATGCGCCCTGGCCCCTGCTCGCCAAAGTCGAGGATTGGCGCCGCAGCCTCCTCCCGCGCGAGATTGTCCGGCGGGTGCGGCCTCTGGTGCAGCAGCATCCGAGTGATCCCTGGCTCCGCGTCTACCTCAGCGATGCCCTCTTCAGGGCCGATAGCGTGTCCGGCGCCCTGGCCGAAGGAAAGAAAGCGGCGCGCCTCGACCCGGGCTGTTGCCACATCCTGCCAGAGCTTGGCGGCCAACTTGCCGACGCAGGCCGTTTGGACGAGGCGGAGCGCTTCCTTGCCGCGGCTCCGGCCGTGGTGAACGATGTTGCCGAGGTTGCACTTGCTCAGGGCCTGGATCGCGCCGGGCACACTGCCAAGGCAATCGAGCACTACTCCCGGATCTGCAAGAAGGAGGCTAACTACAGCCTCGATTTACTGATAGGGTACGGATATGAGCGGCTTGGCGATACGACTCAGGCACGACAGCACTACCAGCACGCGATCGCGTTACTCGCCAAACCCGTCAGCGAGATGGCCGGCTTTGCGAACCTTACAACGTCTGTTGCGGCCGCGGAGCGTTTCTTTCGGACCACTGGGGACCAGGGGTCTGCGCAGGCGCTTCGCCGGGATCCCCGGCTTGTCCGCTACTTTGACAACGACGGAGGCGGGGCGCGGACCAGCGGTCGGTGAGCCGGGATCCGGCGCGGAGCAGACAGACCCAGAGGGAGAACTGGTGAGCGACCCTGAAACTGCGGAGTGAAACTACTATCGGAAATTATTGTAGGTTAGCAGCCCTGCCAGGACGAGAAACCAGACGCTTACAGCAACTGCTCCCCATCGTGCTATCGAGCGAAGAAGCTTTCGCTCGCCCAGCAACCCGAATGCCGCTATCGGCGCCAGCCAGATTGATGTGCCCACAAAGAACGCCGCAAAAAGCGTCATGCCGTCCGCCGGTCCCGACCCGCCAAACGCTTTTGTCAATGCCAGAAGAAAAGGAGGGCAGATATTGATGCCGGTGAGAATTCCCAGAACCAGCGGCCGGTCGATAATTCCCGCCCAGCGGCCGGTACGGCAGCATTTGTCGCGCTGGTGAGTACGAAAGGCAGTGACCAGCAGAAAAACGGAGAATAGGAAGTAGCCGGCCGCGGTGATGAGACCTTTTCCTTCAAAGTCAACCTGCCTGCCAAGCAGCCCTGCGGCCGCGCCGAAAATAACGTAAGATATAAACCTGCCGGCCGATAATTCAAGAACTGCGAGCAGACTTTTCGGCAGGCTCTTGCCGTACTGCATCAGGTAGGGCGCATAGACCGGTCCGCACGTGGCCAGGCAGGTTGTTCCGGTGGCAAGGCCGAGAAGAAAGCCTTGTGTCAAGGTTGCGATCATAGAATCCCATAGCGAGCGTATTCCTCGAAGCTTGCTTCGGGGGTTAGCGAGCGACTATAAGTATAAGTATGTTTTTTTCCATAGGGATGGAAGACTCCTCGCAGCTATTGCTGCGGGGGTCTTCAATAAAAGCGCCATTACTTCCCATTTTTCACCAATCTGACCGGATAACCGCACGTCTTGAGCCATTGACGTTCGTACTTAATAAGATAATCAACGCAGAAACCCAGCCCATATACAGTGGCGATTGATTCGGTGACCTCCGTGGCGCTCCACCATGCAGCCCTGTGGCCAATGGCCCAAAACATGGAAACAGGAGGATGCCCGCTAATGGAATCCCGCGTATCATAGCGGGAACCGGCGGCAAAGCCCGAAAAACCGCTCCTGTTATTGTCCTTCATGTTATTTCCGGGCATGCCTTCGATACCGAACGGTTTCCAACCGCTTTGCGCCGCCAGGGATTTAGCTATTCTGTTATCCCTTCTCTCCTTGTCCCAATTGTATCCGTGTTTAATCAGGTAATCCCGTAAAGCATCCCAATCATCATCCGTGGAGACATGCCATCCCGGCGGAGCAAGTTTTTTCGAATCGGCGCAATACCAATTGTAAAGGGCCCCGAATCTCTTTATGCTGTCGGCATTATTCGTATTTCCATAGTAACAATAGCCGGGCGAGGCAAGATTATGCCAGGCGACACTGTCGGGTACATGCGGAATGGGGGTGCCGTCGCTCCACTTCGTCGTCCGTAAATTTTCGGCAGTCCAGACTTGTTTCCCGATCCTGACGGTATTGTATATGTTTCCGTCAGCGTCAGTTACTGTGTTTCGCGAACAAGACGAAAACAAAATCAGGAACATGCTCCCTATAAACAGTACTGTTTTCACAAAACCCTCCAGCCAATGCTTGCGAATAGGGAATTTTTCATACGGTGCATGATTTGAAAATACAACCCGCCTTATGCTTCCTTAATCAAAAAACCATGCAATTGTTTTGGAAATCCTTTGCAAGCGCCCGCCTTTTTCTTTTCCTGATACGGACGAGATTGCCATTTATACTCAATTTTTCTAAAAAATAATTGACATTTCCTTTTTTGTTGATTATATATTACAATACTATTGACCTGCTTAGACACCTACGAGCTGGCATCGGTTACAACCATAGTGCAATTCTTTGATTTTTATAGCAATTGATTCATTTTCTATTTAAGCACGTAAATAAGGAAGAGGATTGGAATAAACTTCAACATTTAAGAAGTAGGGGGTCTAATGAAAAGATCAAATGTTTTTAAATGGACCGGCATTGGGCTGCTTGCCGTAGTACTGGCGGGCGCAGGCGTCTTTGTCTTTCTTAACAAAACCTCTTCATCCCGAATAGTATTGGCTGATGAGGCAAAAGAGCATAGTCAACTTCTCCACAACGCAAACGGCGATCATGCGTGTGACTGTTTTCAGCCATGGATTTCGAATGTTACGATTTCGAATATTACGAGCACCTCTTTTGATATGACGTGGGATTGCGGCACCTACACGGGTTCGGCGGGTCCTGCTGCCTATCAGGTGACATATGGTACAACTAACGCCAAAAGTAGTATCTACCCGACTACCCTGCCCACGACCGCTTATACCCATTATACCGTTACCGTGCCAAACCTGACTCCCGGCACACTTTATCACGCCGGAGTAAAAGGATGTTGTTTGAGCAACTGTTCCAGAGGTGGTGGTCCAACCTACTGTAAGACATATCAGCAGAGTGGCGGCACGAGTGACTGGACACTCACCACCCTGGCGGGCTCCACGGGCTTTACCATAGCTGGCATTATAGGCACGACCGCAACCGGAAAACGCGTAGCATCCGCAAAAGCAGATGCGGGAATTACCGGGGTCCTCGTTACTTTGTCAGGTGGCGCCTCAAAAAAAGATACCACGACGAGCACCGGAGCGTACTCGTTTGCTAATCTGCAAGCGGGTACCTATACCGTTACCCCGACCAAGACTGGGGTAGTATTCACTCCTCTGAGCAAAACCTATACCTTGACTGCGAGCGTGAGCGCCCAGAATTTTGTAGGAGTGACGACCGGCGTACTTAACACGGTAGCAGAGAATGCCGTTATGTCACAAGTGACGGCGGCGAAAGTCACGGCACAAGACGTGACGATCACCTGGAAAACGAACATACCCGCGACCTCTTCGGTCGAATACGGTTTGACAACGCAATATGGAATGAATAGCGGGGTGAACGCCGAGATGGGCTATAATCATTACATTCAATTGTTCGATCTCCAGAAAGGGGCAACGTATCACGCCCGGGCTGTTTCCTATACCGGGGAAAACGCGAATACGGCCGCTTACTCGTCGGATTTCACCTTCAAAGTACCGTCATTCGAAGACAGAATATCGGATAGGGGGCGCATTGCGAATGAGCCCAACCCGGCTTCCACCTGGACCATGTTCACGTACTATCTCTACCAGCCGGCCAGGAGCGTGACCATAGATGTCCTCACGCTTTCGGGGAAACGCGTGGCGACCCTGGAAAGCCCTTCGAGCTCCCTGGGCGAAGGCTGGAACAAAGTCCGGTGGGACAACCTCAGCGACAACTATGGAAAACGTCTTCAAGATGGGGTATATGTGTATAGATTTAAATTTCGAACCGCCACTAACATGGAACAGGATATAGAAGGCTCTGGCTTGAGGATAGTAAGATAACACTTGAGGATTACAAGACAATCCGAGTGCCGTTCCCCCTCGACTTTCGGTCGAGGGGGAACTTTTTTTTGCCCAAAGTGAATCCTATCTGCCTTGACGAATTCGACTGGTTTGTCCCGCATCCCGAATACCACAGCGAGCGTATTGTCACTTCGTTTCCTTATGGCATGGTAATGGTGCTTCGCACCAATCATCGTAGTTATTGCCATACCCTCTAAGACGCAGTCGACATACTCGGGAGTGATCCACAGTGCGGGGAATTCAATGCCTATCCGGCATTCTCGCTCAAACCGATGCCCGCCTCACCCCGCTACGCGGCACCCCTCTCCTCGATAGGGAGAGGGGGAGAAAACAGGAATACTGCTCCCTTCTCCTTGTCAAGGAGACCACGACTTGGGCTACACACAATTCCTACAGGAGCAGCAACGTCTTCGCCAACGGCTGGGGGTGGGGTGCGTTGCGGATTTAGACGAACAGCCGGCAATGCATTCTTGAAGTCGAAAGCTTATGGCATCCCTGAAAGGCACACCAAACTATTCGAATAGTTCCTTCATGACATCGCCTTTTGCGTACGGGGTAGGGATATTGAAGAGAGTTCCCACAGTTTTGCAGATATCGATAAGGGTTCTTCCCTGTTTGGAAACGAAATTCTTCTTGATCCCCGGTCCGATTGCCAGGAGAAAAAGTTCCGTGCACCCCCGGCACTTGTCCCCATAGCCGTGGTAATCATCGGTGTGTCTTCCGTGGACGCTCATTACCAGAAAAACCGTTTTGTCCTTATAGGCGTCCACTTTCTGAATCCGGTCCCAGAGGTCATAGACAATCTGATCCATAAGGATTATCGACTCGTAATAGGAATTCAGCCCGGCGGCTCCGCCGCAGGCATCCTTCTGACCTTTCAATGGGCATTCGGCAGCCAGTTCCTTTTCCGGTGTTTCGGTACCGCCCCCGGCGCCAAAGCTGAGATACACGAAAGAAGGGTGTTTTTCCATGATATGGGGCAGCGCCTTCTCATAGATTGCGTTTTCGTTCTCTTTCACTTCCTTGTCAGCCTCAAATGTAGGCGCATATTTAGCCCCGAACTCAGTGCTAGTGCTGTAGTCTAGGATTTCGAAATTTCGCCTGCTTGAGGCGAAATAGGAGGAAGTTCCGGAATCTTTCCTGACGCTGTTCCAGTATTCAAACAGGGTCGGGAAGGTGGGGCGAATGGTTTCACTGAACGGATTTCTTAGGACATGCCACACGCCGGTAAGAAGACTCATCTGCGCCGGGATGGGCAGGGTGAGTTCTCGATTCTCGAACTTGGTGCAGATCGTCCCGAGAGGCCGGAGCTTGGTCCAGATATTATCGATGTACAAGTGGTTCTTGTCGCCGAACGCATCATTGTAGCGCACACCGTTCATAACGATAATGAATAGATTCCTGGCTTGAGATTTCTGGGGAACGGACTGGTCGCCGGCGTTCGACGGCATGGCCGTTAAGAGGATCGTCGCAATGAGAGGGGATAGTATTTTAGAGAGGGTCATTACCTGCTACCTTGAATTGACATTTGTGGCCATGCCCGTCTCCCAAAGCCACCGCCTGTGGCGGTGGTCGTTCACTCTTATTTGTTCTTGGTAAATATGGCCACTTCGGTTATTCTGTTTCTTCCGTCCTCTACTTTCAAGAGGATATCCTTGGTGAAAATGGGTTTTTCCAGGTCGAAGGTGATATGGCCGTCATGCGCCCTGTTTTCAACCTTTCCAGCCCATTGCAGCCTGTCGAACTGGTCGGTGTAGCCCAATTCGCAATTGAAAAGAACGTTCTTCCTTTTCAAGCTGTCCGCCACGGTATACACTATTATCCTGTAGATGTCCTGCAGTTTAGGCAAGGTAATTTCGGCCATGAGCAGTGCGACGGGTTTTGTCGGCACTTCTCGCTCAAATAAGTCGCCGAAATAAGTGGTGTTGTCTCCGGTGTCCGCTTCTGTTTTCCCGTCAATAATCTGTTTAATACGCAGCTTGTCCGTTCTGTTGGTGGTATTGACCGTAATACAGTCGGCACTTCTCATATTGTCACAGCAGAGGCAATGTCCTCCGACTATGTATTCACCCCATCCGGAGGCACGGATCTTCTTATCCGTTAAGACGATGTTCGTCAGCTCCTTCATATCAACATCGGTGTTCTTTGAAGGAGATTCTTTTTGAACGGCGGCCTTGTTCTTTGTGAGCGAATCCCCTCGATCCGTCATGCTTCCCTTTGAAAGAGAATCGTTCGTGGAAATGAGTTTTATTTTCGAAAGCGAATCCTCCTGAGCCACGACCCTAGCACAGAAAAACACAAGGAACACGGCAAGCGAGACTGCCGCGAGCAATGAGACAGGTGTCAAGGGCTTCCGCGTGCAACCGACCTTCGGCGATTGAAAGAGTGAAAATGTTTTCACTATTACATTTCCTTCTTTTGAGATCCCCAGTCTTCCCAGGTCGCCCCATTGTCCTTGCTTGTCTTTAAAAATATCCTTGACCATTCGGTCTTGTCTTTCGGTGCATCAAACCAGAATACGTGCAAAAATCCGGAAGCGGTCATCGTTATGATCGGATTATTGTAACTGCCGACGCTCGTCGTGAGCTCTTTCTTTTCTTTCAGGGCATTTCCCGCAGGGTCGATCTCGCCGTAGGAGACGACCGATTCCCCGCCTAAATAGCTTGCCCACGTGAAATGAAGGTGCTTGTCTTTGTCGAACACCACCGACGGACGCTTCGGTGACCTCTTTTCGATAGGATACAAGTTCCTGCCGGTGATGGGACATTTGTCCGTCTTTGGGTCGAATCGGGCGTAGAAAATTTCGCCGAGCTGAATATTGCGTCTGTCAAGCCAAAAAAGATACGACTGCGAGCCGTCCGAAAGCACTATGGGATTGTCAATTTCCTCCTTCGTTTCCTTGGAGACCGGGGTTGCCGACAGGACCTGTTCGTTGTTCCAGGTACGGCCCTTGTCCGCGCTTGTCCGGCAGACAACGGAGGAGACCATTTTGTCGTTGTTTTTGAAGAGCGTAAATCCGTCCAATCCAAGGTTAATGCCCTTTTTATCCTCCCGAAAGTCGGTCCACACCACCAGCAATTCATTTCCGTTGCACGAAAGGGCCGGGGGGTAACAATAACAAGAATGCTTACCCACTTTTCCCAGAAGCATCTCCTTTTCCCAGGTAAGTCCCTGGTCTCGGCTGGCCTTGAAGTAAACTTTGTTTTCCACGTCCTGCCAGATCAGGTAGACATTTTGTTCCTTGCAGGCAAGCAACGGATAACGCGCGCTGTTGGCATCGGTGATAAGGATGCGGTTCTTTTCCCAGGTCTCTCCTCCGTCAAGGCTCCGGGAGTAGTAGAGCTCTCCGTCTACCGTCTCGCCGTAGTCTATCCATGCAACGTGCACTATTCCCGAGTTTACCGCCATTGCCGGAGGATAACAATCGCTCTTTTCGTTGCTAATCCGCCGGGAGATTGTCCAGTCTTTTCCCTCATCAGCGCTCCGCCGGTAATAAATGCTTGCTGTCACCCCCTCCGTAACAACCCATGTCAAGTGGAGGTTGTTTCCCTCCGAGACGACGGCGGGGTATCTGCAGTCTCCGGCCATGGAAATAAAGGCCGGGGCCGAGTCGGCCTTCTTCACGGATACTACTGACGCGGCCGAGTCGGTAATTTTCGTGGATGCGGAGGCCGAGGCCGAATCAGCCGCAAGGCAGAAAACGGATGGCAGCATAATCAAAAAACAGGTTTCAATCCCACAGCGAGCGAATTCCCCGAAGCTTGCTTCGGGGTTAGCGAGCGAATACAAATATTTCTTCTTCCATAGGGATGGAAGGATTGCGGGCTGCTCACCGGGGCGTACATCCGGTTGTAGTCGCGGTCCCCGCAGCTTGCTGCGGGGTCCTTTAATACAGGTCCGAAATCTCATTATTAACCTCAGGCAATTTACCGAATTTCTTAAGAAATTTTTCCACCATCTCGTTCTCTCTCATGGTATACATAGCATGATCTTCGTACTGGAAGAAACGGGCATTTTCCACCGATTGCCACTTCTCCTCCAAGTCTTTGCGTATATTGTCGGCACCTCGAATATAAATTACTTCCTGCTTTTCGTTTAACAGTTGGTAGACTCCACTTACTTCAGGAACTCTCTTTACATTTTCTTCGGATAGTTCAAGGTCATCCTCCGGCGGCAATATGACAGGAGCGAGCTTCAGTTCCGCTTTCTTCCTCCAGGGCAGCCCTTTTTCCATTAGAGCGCCTGTAGGACACACTGCAACACAGGCGCCGCAGAACACGCACCCCGATTTCTTATGGGACGCTTCGGCGGTTCCGATAATAAATTCACCGTTACGCAACGCAAACCCCATTACCTGTTTCCCCGAAACGTTCTCGCAGGCCCGTACGCACCGGGCGCACCCGATGCAAAGATTAGGATCGAGAAGGAAAAACGGCGTTTCGCTAACGGGAAAGTCCCTGGAAATGTATTGCGCAACGTCGTTTTTGACCTCTATATATTCACTCACCCTCTGGAATTCGCAGTTGTCAAATTTCGGGCAGCACCGTGCGTTTTTTATCACGCCCTGGGTGCACGATCCCCGGTCGCAACCGGACCGTTCGGAGCAGGACAGGCAGGCATGGGGATGCAGTGCAATGATCCGTGCCAGGCTTTCTTTTCTTTTTTCCCGGATGCGCGGTGTATTCGAAGCAATAACCATCCCTTCCTGTGCCAGGGTGGCGCATGCCTGACAATCACCTCTTCCCGCAATTTCCACGACGCAGAGATTGCATCCATGGTATTCTGCATCATCGGCGCCGCCCGCCTCGATGAGTTCGCCGCCCCTGTAGATTCGGCCGTTTGCCTTGGTCCCCGGCCCGGGCGGAACATCCGGATGGTAACAAAGGCGAGGAATGTAGATCCCCACTTTATCTGCCGCCTCGATAATTGAAGCCCCTTCTTGCGAACGAACTTCATGATTATCAATGGATATGGTTATTTCTTTTCCCACGTGGCGGCAATTGCTCCCTTCTTACATGATTGCGCACAATGGATTTCTTTCTTCTGGTGACAGGAGGCGCAGGTATACTGGATCTTTTTCC
>Ga0182027_10000452_pt1 | contig 72013 bp, 51 predicted proteins | sample 712E1DmetaG_FD_121300 | JGI IMG/M metagenome (GOLD analysis project Ga0182027, IMG submission 121300) | Permafrost microbial communities from Stordalen Mire, Sweden - 712E1D metaG (Illumina Assembly) | ecosystem: Environmental > Terrestrial > Soil > Wetlands > Permafrost | place: Sweden...
AACCCTCCACGCAGATGTCGGTGAATGCGTGCGACTGCCCCGTGTGGACAAATCCACATGATTGGTACACAGTTCCGACGTGATTCTTGCCGTTAGTCGGGTTGATGATTGCGCCATCCGCATAGGAGACGAGGATAATTTTTGGGTATTTTTTCTTGAGTTGTCTCAGGCACCAACTGATGAATCGACTTTCCACTCCGTGCCTGTGGACTCTGGGTTTTCCTGTTTTCCTGTCTATTCCCTGAACCTCGGATACTGGCAAAGAATCTGCCAGCCAGATACGGTTCAGTTCGTACACATCTTCGGATCGCGCCCCCGGCTCCGTCATCTGTTCGTGAGTCTCACCGACGATGCCGCACCTGACCGACCAGCTCATGAGTTTTCCAACGGTGAGAACCCCAAGGAGCTTCCCGTCAGCGTCTTCTATACCCCACGCCCAAGAAATGGGACACTCGCAGTGAAGGTAGTGGTGTTCGATGACAAGTGCAGTTGCACTGTCTTTATCGATTTCAAGGAAATGGAGCGATGGGCTTGGATTTGAACCCGCATCCACCGAGGGGATGAATCTCGGTTGCCTTACCATGTTTAGACCACCATCGCATTGTTGAGCCATTACTGTGTGACCTTCCTAACTAAAACGAGCTTGTTGGGAATCTTCACTGCCTTAAGCTTTCCCTGCTCGTCCAGTTCCCAGACTTTCGGTGCATTCTTCGCCAGCACCCTATGCCCCGTCGTCTTGCCGTTGGGGATGAAGACGTGCCTATCGCCATCCTGTCCGTCGTAGATGGTCTCGATCAATTCGTTGCGGCTGCCCTGCCTCACAAAGTATGTTTTGCCGACTTCGAGGACAGTCTCGATTTTCTTCCCTGCGGGTTTCGGTACTTCGCCGATCAGGTGCAGGCCGATGGTGATTTGGCAGGACGCCCCTAACTTGTTTTCTGACTCATTGCCAAATGCGTGAATTTCATCTTCGCTCTCTGGCAGGCTGATGACCTTATATAGCTTGCCAAACAGGGGAATAATGTCGCCTCCCTTCGGCAGCTTCTTAGTCTTATCCTTCGGCTTGTCGCCACAGATACGGTTGGCGGTTGAGAGCGAGACGCCGTGCACATGCTTGTTCCGCTCGACCCAAGCCTGCCATCCGATATCAGGCACGTCCTTGCAGTCGTTCCGTTCGCCCTGTTTGCTCAGCAGGTCACGCACCCTGAGAAGGTAAGGCCGCAGGGCGAGACGTAATTGCTTCCTCTGTTCATTTGTCTTCTTAGCATGGATGTTCCCGTCATGCAGGGCTGTGAGGCCGTCCATGCAGGTTGCTTCAAGATCAGCGAAAGACATTGACTTCGGATCGCCGCAGCTAAGAGCATTGAGTTTCAGGGAGGATCCGTCCTCGAACTGGCTTGATGTCGGGACGTACTTCGGGTCATTGACCTGAAGTTGTGGCCGTGCAACGGTATCCATGCCTGCTCCGCCGTCAGCGAATGACTGGAGCAGTCCATTATTTGTTGCTTCCGTCGAAATATTAGGACTAGCGCTCATAAATCCTCCTTCTAGGACTGACCTCTATAAGTTCCTAATACTGGCTTTTGGGGCCGAGTGACCCGCTAAGCCGAACTCTTTCCTACCGAGCACACGTGCGCCATCTCTCGGGCACACGTGTACCCGCGTGATTCAATGCTCAGAATTTCTGGGGAGTTAGCTGTCAGCCGAGCCTCAACGTGCAGGCTGACGGGACGCGTTTTACCGCACGTCCAGCGGGGTTCGGAAGTGCCGAACCAGCACTACGGCTGGCAGAGATTCTAGGTAGGACGGGCGTTGCACCCGATGATACTCTGCCATTCTAACGGTGCTATTATACCCAGCCGGCTGGTGAAATCGCTAGGAATGCCGAAACCGGATTTGCCATTAAATCAGAGACTTCCGGACTTTTTTACTGCGGACTCAGTCCGTCTAATTCTGCCCTCTTCGCTGGCTTCCGCCTGCCTTGGAGACAAAGCGGAGCCGCCTGTCTCCCCCAGGAGGTCTAAGCCTGTGACCGGCAAGACCTTGCCTGAGCACGGCCCCCTAAAAGAGCTGAGGATTCGCCAAAATATCGCGTATTAGACACTTAGCATCGGGCGTCGATGTTGACAGCCACGGCTCCGTGGGATCCTCTCAGACACCCGGTGCGAACCAGCATGGATGCCCAACGTCAGGATCGACGAGGACAATGGGGGTCCAGTTGAAACAGTCGAGGCAACATGTTTGAATTCCTTCAAGTCGCAGTTAAACCGCAATGAACCCATACACGAGCGCAAACCGTGCTCCCAATGTCCGCCCGAGCCATTCGTCGATGCCGCCCGTGGAGCCGCCTTCTTGTGCTGCTCCCGCAAGCATGTCCTATATCTAGCCCGCACTGGGCAAATCACCGCCTACCCACGCGGCGGAAAGTCGCGCCGGACATGGCTTTTCAGGCTTTCGGACCTCGAAGCCCATGTGTTAACGTCTGCTGGGCGGTCTTCAGAAATGGAGACCACAGCATGAGTTATCAGCAAGGAAGTTTGAGACCAGTACAACGAAAGGAAGGGCGGGTTTGGTATTTTCGATACCGCATTGAGAAACACGGGGAGCGGGTCGAGAACACCAAACGAATCGGGCTTGTTAGCGAATTGAAGACCGAATCCGCTGCGTGGAAGAAGGTCGATGAGATGGGGCTGCGGGCCGAGATTAACAAGGACTGCGCCGAGGCTATGACGTTCGGTGTTATGGCCCTCCGTTACCTCGATAAGGAACCCCACGATGATGCCGTCGTCTACTACGTGAAGAAGGTCATGATCCCGGTATGGGGAAATACCATGGCCGACGACATCAAGCGTAGGGACGTGCGGGATTGGTTGAAGGCCCTCAAGGACGATGGCACGTACAGCGGGCCGACCACTGGGAAGATCAAGGGGATTATGCACGCCGTTTACGAATACGGATTGTTTGAAGAGCAGGTTACCTCAAATCCGTGTGATGGCTGGCGACTGAAGGGCGTGAAGTCCACGTACACTGCAATCACGATCACGCCGCAACAGACGCTCATGATCCTGCGATCCGTGACCGATCCCCTGTACTTCGCGTTGGTGTTCACCGTTGCAGCTACGGCACTCCGTGCAAGCGAAGTGATCGCACTGCGATGGGCAGACATCATGTGGGACGAGAGCCGCATCCGCATCAATAAACGTTGGAGAAAAGGTAAGGATGACAAGCCGAAGACAGAGGCGTCTAATTCCACCGTTGCCCTCGGCCCCATACTGGCTCACTACCTTCGCACATGGAAGGGATTGAGTCCGTACACTGCTGACACCGACTTCGTTTTTCCGTCAATGGTGAAGAAAGGTGTGGTTCCTGTCTGTGCCTCTGTGTTTGACAGGAACTATTTGCGGAAGGCTGCGATTGCGATTGGCGTAAACATCCCTGACGGATACCGCTTCGGACTTCACAACCTGCGTCATAGCCTCAGCAATTGGTTGGTGAATTCTGGAACGGACGTGAAGACCGTGCAGACGATGCTTCGACACTCGAAGTCGCAAACGACGCTCGATCTCTACACGCAGGGGGACAACGACAACAAGATCAATGCACAGGAAAAGTTCTGTGGATTGATTGTGGATCGGGGCGATTCTGCCACAATCCAATAAGTCTTTTGGAATGTGGCGGGGACGACGGGACTCGAACCCGCGGCCTCTGCCGTGACAGGGCAGCGTTCTAACCAACTGAACTACGTCCCCACTTGCCAAATCAACAGCTTACCGGGAAACCTTGCTGAATGGAGCTTTTGCAAGTTCAGCATACAGCGCATCTTTCGCCGGTCATGACCGCAGCGGCACTGTTCCTGCCTAACTTCTAACAAATCTCCATGCGGTTATGCGAGATTTATCTTAACACAGCGGATCGCCAGCTTCCCGGTGTTGTTGCAGTGCTGCCTTTACGGTTATCCGGCGTAGAGCGCGAGCTTGTCTCCTGCCCTCGCCTTGGGAGGCTCCCACCATTCAGATGGCTCTCGCGACATGATCGCACGATCACGCGCGCTTTCTCTTTCTTTCCCAGAGAACTACTTTACTGCCGCAAACCCGCGGGAATGAAACTTCAACGTCTCGCCGAGGTGTGCCAGGAAATACGCGGCGCCGTGGTTGCCAGGATAGAGATGGAACTCGTGCTGGATGCCTTCTGCCTGCAGTTGCCGGTGGAGTTGCGCAGCTCCTTTCTCAAATCCGAATTCATCTTCGCGGCCGCAGTTGAAATAGATAGACAGCCCTGCCACGCGCACCCGATTCTGCTTCGCCAGGACAAAAGGGCTGTTCTCGTTCCAGTGCGCCACGTCAATCGGATTGCCGAACACGGCACCCAGCATCCCGCCTAGCGTCGTTCCCGAGTGCATGGTCGCAGTTGTCTCCCCCGGCAATTCCGTGATCAGCGCTGCGCTCTGGGCGCTGACCGATGAAAACAGCTCGGGATGGGCAAAGGCAAATCGGAGCGCGCCATATCCGCCCATGGAGACGCCGCTGATGGCTCGTGCGGCGCGCTCCCGCCGAATGGAGTAACGTGCCTCGATGTAGGGAATGAACTCGCGAGTGAAGAAGTCGCTGTAGCGCACGCGGCCGTCAGCGGAGTTGATGTAGAAGCTGCTCCTCCCTTCGGGCGCAACAATCAGAAAATCCGTGATCTGTCCCTGCTGGCGGAGGTCTTCGATCAATTGCCATCCGCCGCTCTTAAGAAAAGACTGTTCGTTATCGCCGAGTCCGTGCAGAAAATAGAGCACGGGATAACGCCGCGGGGAACTGCCCCGAGTCGCGGTGTCATAGTTGGGCGGCAACATAACGCAGTAATGGACAGTTTGACCGAGGATGCGGCTTTCCAGCGCATTGCAATCGGCGCGGCCCTGAGCGTGTGCTGGGGAGAAGACGAGCGGGAGCAAAAATAGCGTAAGCCATCGCATACACCGGCGCATGGTGACCAGTCTACTCGTAGCGCAGTGCCTGCACTGGATCGAGCCGCGCGGCTCGGGCCGCAGGGTAGAGGCCCGACAACAGGCTGACGACGATGGAAAAGCCGATCGCGCCGAGAACGAGCCACGCCGGCACCGACCAGATCTGCGCTGGCGGAAAATGCTGGCGCTCAAGATAGATGTTCGTTCCGAAATTGATGATGCGCCCGATCGTCCACCCCAGCGCTACCCCAACTGCACCGCCGATCAGTCCCATGGCGCCTGCTTCGGCGAAAAAGAGACCGCGCACATCAGAGTCACTGGCGCCGAGGGCCTTCATGATTCCAATCTCGCGCCGGCGTTCGAGGATGGCCATCACCAGCGTGTTTACGATGCCGATGGAAGCAACGGCAAGCGCCAGGCTGCCGAAAATCCCGAGGAACACGTCGAGCACAGCAAAGAACTGGCGCATACTCCGGGTCGCATCGACGATGGAGAAAGCGCCGAATCCCATCTTCTTGATTTCATCTTCGACGGCCGGAACCTGATTAGGGTCCTTTACTCGCACGCTGATTGAAGGGTAGGTGGGCGCGCCGCTGAACGACGGATCGCGCGTGTCGGAGGGCTGCATGACGTGAAGGCTTTGCGCAAGTTTGAGCGGCAGGAAGACGCGGGCCCGCGCGGCTCCGCGCATGCTCTCCGGATCAAGGTCGGTCACACCAACAATTTTCAGCACCTGCTGGCGGGAGACGACCGAATACGCGGCGCCGCCAGCAGCCTCCACAGAGGAGGGAAGCTCGGTGCGCTCGGCGTAGCGCATCGTCAGCTCCTTCCCGAGTAGAGGCTTGGCCAACTCGGCGATATTTGTGCTGTCCGCGCCCGGCTTGGGTGTTATTCCGAGCAACTCTTCGGCGAACGACCTCTGCAGGATGACTTCCGGGACCGCTTCGGACGAAAAGAAACTGCCCTGCATTCCATCGAAAGCATCATTGTTGTTCTTGGCGGAAAACGGGACGCCAGCCACCATGGTCAAATGAGGTTTGTCTTCGAAGCGTACCTCGGTAACAAACCGTATATCGGGATAGGCCTCAACGACACCAGGGAGGTGCTCGATCTTCTGTCGCGCCCCTTCATCGAGCGCCGGACTATTGGCCGGTGGCGGCCCGTCCTCTCGCTGTTCGCGGAAGTTGCGCAGGTCACGCCTGGAAGTGGCCACCACAGTGTCAAACAGGCCGGACTTCTGCAGCCGGCGTGAAGCCAGTTGCTGCAGGCCGATTCCGAGCGAGAGCATGGCGACCAGCGAAGCCACGCCGACGGCGATGCCGATCGTCGTCAGCGAATTGCGAAAGGCCGATTCCCGTAGATTGCGGACAGCCAGGTCGGTGACGTCGTAGAGCTTCACAGTGCCCCTCCAGGCCGCGCGCTCGCCGACGCGTTGGGTAAGTCGTCAATGAGCTTTCCGTCCGCCAAATGCGCCATTCGCCCGGCATATTTCTCCGCCAAGGCCTGCTCGTGGGTAACCATCAGCACGGTCATGCCCAGCGACTGATTAAAGCTATGAATGAGCTCCATGATTTCGCTGCCGGTGCGGCTGTCCAGATTGCCTGTCGGTTCGTCGGCCAGAAGAAGCTTGGGGCGGTTAATAAGAGCGCGCGCCAACGAAGCCCGCTGCTGTTCGCCACCGGAGAGTTCCATGGGCCGATGGGCAAGCCGCTCACCCAAACCCACACGCGCGAGCGACTGTCGCGCAAGCTCCTCGCGCTCGTGGCGATCGACTTCGGCGAAGCGCATGGGGAGCTCCACATTTTCCAACAGAGTCATGCTGGGTATCAGATTGAACGACTGGAAGACCATTCCGACGGCATGAAGGCGGTACTTGGCCAGTTCCTCGCGCGAGAGCGCGGCCAGGTTGTTTCCCTGGACGATCACCGCGCCAGAGGTGGGGCGGTCAAGCCCTGCAACCAGGTTGAGCAGTGACGACTTGCCGGACCCCGAGGCGCCCAGCAGAGCCACAAATTCTCCGGCACGGATGTCGATAGAAATCCCATCCACCGCGCGCACCAACGCCTGCCCCATCTGGTAATGACGGCAGACGTTCTCGGTGCGGATCGCCAGGGAACTCTGGCTGGAACCATCCATGCTAGCGGACCTCTCTCCTCACAATTCCACCACAATTTCACGCCATGCTCGCCGACAATCGTATCCTATTCCGAGTCGAGTCCTATTCTTTGCTATTGTTGCAGGCAGAGGCGCGGGCGGGAAGAAGAACTTGCCGCAAGGGTAAGCACTCTTAACAGCGCGCCCTGCCAGGAGGCACGGTCATGAGAGTCGGCGTGTTCACCCCATTGTTATCGCAATTCACACTGGAGGAAGTCCTGCGCAAGTTGACGGCGCTGAGCATTTCGACGGTCGAGTTGGGGACGGGAAATTATCCCGGAAACGCGCATTGCAAACTGTCAATGTTGGAGAACGAAAAGGAACTGAAAGAGTTTAAGACGATCCTGGCCGATCACGGCGCCAGCATTAGCGCCTTAAGCTGTCACGGCAACGCGCTGCATCCTGACGAGGCGCGGGCGCGAGAGGCGCGGGAAGTCAGCCGCAAGACAGTCCTGCTGGCTGAGAAACTGGAAGTGCCGATGGTCGTGGATTTTTCGGGATGTCCGGGCGATTCGCGAGAAGCGAAAGCGCCGAACTGGGTGACGTGCCCGTGGCCGCCCGATTATCTGGAGGTTCTGAAGTGGCAGTGGGAAGAGATTGTAGCGCCCTATTGGCGGGCACACGGAAAATTTGCGGCGGAACATGGCGTAAAGATTGCCATCGAAATGCACCCGGGATTCGTCGTCTACAACCCGGAGACGCTGCTGCGGCTGCGCGAGATTGCAGGGCCGTCGGTGGGGGCGAATCTGGATCCGAGCCACTTGTTCTGGCAGGGGATTGACCCCATTGCGGCGATACGAGTGCTCGGCGACGCGATATTTTATGTGCACGCGAAGGACACGCAGATCTACGCGCAGAATTTGCCGCGAACCGGTGTGCTGGACACCAAGGCATACACGGACGAGCGGAATCGGGCGTGGATTTTCCGCACCTGCGGCTACGGGCACGGCGAAGAGTGGTGGCGGGAGTTCATCTCGACGCTGCGCATGTTCGGCTACAATGAGGTGCTTTCGATCGAGCACGAGGACAGCCTGTTATCGGCCGGGGAGGGACTCATGAAAGCGGCCGCGTTCTTGAATGGGATCGTTCTACGCGAGCCGACGGCAGCGGCTTGGTGGGTGTAGGTGGCAGGGGAGCGGACGGAATGCGACGCGTGAAAACGGCGATTGTGGGTTCGGGCTTCATGGGCCGCGTGCACCTGGAAGCGATTCGCAGAACGGGCGCGGCGGACGTGGTGGCCATTGCCAGCCGGAACCGGGCGGCGGCGGAAAAACTGGCGGGAGAATTCGGCGTCCCGCGCGTCGGGAGCGAATATGGCAATATTCTTGCGGATCCGGCGATCGAGAGCGTCCACATCTGCACACCCAATGCGCAACATTTTCAGATGGCGAAAGACGCTCTGGGCGCGGGCAAGCATGTGCTGTGCGAGAAGCCGCTGGGGATTTCCACGGACGAGGGAAGGGAACTGAGTCGACTGGCGCGCGAGCGGGGTGTGCGAAATTGCGTCTGTCACAATCTGCGTTACTACCCGATGGTGCAGCAGATGCGGGCGATGCGGGAAGCGGGCGAACTGGGAGAAATCCTGATTGTGGAGGGGAACTACGCGCAGGACTGGCTGCTCTATGACACGGATTGGAATTGGCGCGTGACCACTGAAGCGGGAGGGGCGTCGCGGTGCCTCGCGGACATCGGCTCGCACTGGTGCGACATGGCGGAACACGTGGCGGGCTTGCGCATCACGGCGATCTGTACGGATTTGCAGATTTTTCACCGCACCCGCAAACAGCCGCGAACCACGGGCGAGACCTTTGCGAAGATCGCGGGCGCGGCCCAAGATTTCCGCGCGACCGAGGTCCAGACGGAGGATTTTGGCGCGACCATTTTTCAGATGGGCGAACCCACGCGGGGGAGTTTTACCGCGAGCCAGGTTTCCGCGGGGCGCAAGAACCGACTGTACCTGGAAATTCACGGCATTCGCGCTTCGGCGGCGTGGAGCCAGGAGCGGCCCGATGAATTGTGGATCGGCAAGCGCGACATGCCGAATGGCGTCATGGTGAAAGATCCGGCTTTGATGGAGCCGGGGGCGCGAGCTTATGCGGACCTTCCCGGAGGGCACAGCGAAGGATACGGCTCGACCTTCAAGCAGTTGTTCCGGCGATTTTACGCCAGCATAGTAAATGAAAAAGCGGACGAGAGAGCCGCCGGCGAGGCCGCGATGGAGTACCCGAGCTTCGACGATGGACTGCGGCAACTCGCGATCCTGGAAGCGGAATTGAAGAGCCACGCCCAACGCGGTTGGGTGGGCGTGCCGGCGGTGTGAGATTTTTTGCGGAGAAGCTGAATGCTAATTGTCGCGGCAAGCTTTGCCATCTTCGTTTACGGGCTGGTCGCGGCATTCTTAGGCACCGCGCTGCCCGATCTTTCCAAGCGCTTTGACTTGACCCCGAGTCGGAACGGGACCATCGCGTTTGCTCAGGCCATCGGACTCATGCTGGCGTCGCTGGGCGCGGGCCCGCTGATTGACTTGCAGGGGAAGAAGATTGCGCTGGTCCTGGGCACGCTGTTGATTCTTGCGGCACTGCTGCTGTTACCCCGGTCGCGTGGCTTCGGCGACGTGGTGCTGCTGATGTTTCTGATGGGTTTGGGCGGCGGGACCATGGTGACGGGCGCGAATGCGCTGGCCAGCGACACGGGGGACGCGCATCGGGCCATCGCGCTGAACCTGGCGAACGTGTTTTTTGGACTGGGCGGCCTGATCACGCCGTTTCTAACCGCGAACCTGTTTCGCGGAAATTCGACGAAGATGGGATACACGATCGCGGGGATTGCCGTGGTATCGGTGGCGATCCAGTTCTTGACGCCGATGGCGCGGCCCGCGGGAGGCGGGCGAATCACGCTGGCCGATGCCGGGAGCGTCCTGGGACGCGCGCCGCTGATCCTAATTGGACTGTTTTTGTTTCTATACGTTTCGTGCGAGGTGGGCGTCTGGAACTGGCTGGTGCGGCACATGATCGCGCAGGGCATACCAGCGCCGCGCGCGATGAATACCTTGTCGCTGGGGTTTGCTCTGGGGCTGCTGATCGGGCGGGCGGCGATCTTGCCGGTGCTGATTCACGTGCGGCCCTTGACGGTCACACTCGTGGGATCGATTTGCATGGCGGTCACAACGCTGCTGGTGATTCAGTGCCGCAGCGCGCAACTGGCAGGGCTGTTTGTGTTCCTGGCGGGATTATCCATGGCGCCCATGTTTCCCACGGCGCTGGCCATTGTGCCCGAGTTCTTTCCGCGGCTGACCAGCACGGCCATCGGCGTCGCGATTACGTTCGGATGGGCGGGACTGGCGGTGAGTTCGCGGATCATCGGGGGCATTGCGGGCGGAGACGCGACGCGACTGAAGAAAGCGCTGTTGGTGCTTCCGGCATTTTCGTGTGTGATGGTCGTTCTTAGCCTGCTGATGCGGGTGGTGCGGTGAGGAATGCGGGACGGGACTCCCGCGCTGTGTACGATGGTTGCGGCCTTGGCGGAGATTGCGGAGATTAATGTCTGAACCCCTTCACTTTGTAGTGGCCGGCCATCTCTGTGTCGATCTAACGCCGGCGCTGACCGGCGGCTGGCCTCAGCCCGGTGGCTTGATGGAAGCCGGCCTTCTGCACTTCTCCGGTGGCGGTGCGGTCGCGAACGTCGGGTCGGCGCTTTGGCGTTTAGGCTGTCCAGTGCGGCTGATTGGTTTGGTGGGGGACGATCGGTTGGGAGAAATATCCATCGATCTACTGCAGCCGCTGGGAGATCAGTCGCGGATCCGCATCGCGCCCGGGCAGAGGACCAGTTACAGCATCGTGGTCGCTCCGGAGGGGTGCGATCGCGCGTTCCTGCATTGCCCGGGCGCCAACACCGTATTCACATCGGCGGATGTTCGCGACGAAGACCTGCAAGGCGCCGGCTGGCTTCACTTCGGATACCCTCCCTTGATGCCAGCCATCTCCACTGACGGTGGCAGAGAGTTGGCGGACTTGTTTTGCCGTGCCAAAGAACGCGGTCTGCGGACATCATTGGATTTCTGTTCGATTGGCGGCGCCGCCGCTGCGACGGATTGGCAGACCGTGTTGCGTAATTGCGCCCGAGCGGTGACCGTATTCGCCCCGAGCATTGAAGAACTGCGCGCTGTTCTGCGACAGCGGCCGAGGCAGGCGGGCGATATCGACGATGTTCACTCGCTCGCGTGCGCGCTGTTTGGCATCGGATTTTCCATAGTCGCAATCAAACTGGGAACCAGTGGCGTGTATCTGGCGACAACAGATGTAGACAGGGATCTCGTTGCTTGGCAACTGGGTCCAGAATGGCGTGCTCGCGAACTCCTGGCGCCTTGCTTCCGGGCCAACGTCGTCAACGCGAGCGGAGCCGGTGATTGTGCCGTCGCAGGATTCATTGCCTCCGTCGCCGGTGGCGGCGGACCGGAGCAGGCGTTGACGATGGCTGTTGCGGTCGGCGCTTGCAGCGTGGAAGCTGCGGATGCATCGAGCGGCGTGCGATCCATGGCGGAGTTGCAGGCGCGCATCGATTCGGGTTGGGAGAGGATCGAGAGCACGGCCCCTGGCAAGGACAAGGATAGCGATAACGATTGGACTTATGATCCGCGCGTCGGAGTGTGGCACCGTGCGCGGGAGGAGAAAATTAGATGAAACGAAGTGAAGTGCTGGCGGCACAAGAGAGAGCGCGGCAGATGCTGGCGGGCGCTGGCATTGCCTTGTCCAACGACGAGGCAGCCAACATCGAAGTGGCCGATTTCGGAATGAATCGGCTGGCCTCGGAAGGACTGGAGTTAGTAATCTACGTGAACACCGACCGCTACTGTGCCAAGGAGTTGGTTCTCTTCCCGGGCCAGACGTGTCCGGAACACCGGCATCCGGCGGTCAATGGACACGCTGGCAAGCAAGAAACTTTTCGCTGTCGCCGTGGCCTGGTCTGGTTATACGTGGAGGGGTCGCCTGCCTCGCGCATTCAAGCCAAGGTGCCGGAGGCGAGCAAGAGCTACTACACGGTATCTCGCGAGACTGTGTTGCACCCGGGCGAACAATACACCATTCCACCGAATACACTGCACTGGTTCCAGGGCGGCCCGGATGGCGCTGTGGTCTCGGAGTTCTCCAGTCCCAGCAGTGATGAATTCGACGTCTTCACGGATCCAAACATCCGCCGCGCGACGGTGATCGAGGACTAAGCGCTCATACACTACAATGCGGTGAGGGGATCATTCAGTGGACTTGCCGCTTTCATCCGCCATCAACGTAGCTCAGACGGACCAGCTTTTTCGCTACATCAATCTGAAACTGGTCGCTCTCGGGCAGCCCTCCAGTCGCTCGACGGCAGATCCGAACTTCTTGGAGATCGCAGCCCCACTACTGCGCAACTTCTATCAGAAGGATCAACTGCTGGCTGGCCGGTTGTGCCCCGCCGACGCCCGCGTGCAGGAGTTTCTGGATTCCTATCTGGACGGAGTATGTCCGGAGGGAACGCCGCGATTGCCGTCCAACACCTTTGCCCTCGACCGGCCGGGGATGGCGCGAGCATTGTCGCTGCCTCCGAGCGTGGACAGTTTTTCTTCCCCTTACCTGCATTCTTATCGCGTCGCCCAGGGAGTTCTCCACAATCCGAAGAGCGACCGGCGCACAACGCAAGGCCTGTTTCATATCGTCGAGGACGGACTGCCGGTGCCGGCCGACAAAACAGCCGTGCCCCGGTTGACGTTCGCGAAGCTTCTGGCGGAGGCGCTCCGCCCGCCTTCCGATACGCTGACCTTGCCCTTCACCGCCGATCAAAAAGAAGAGGAGCAGGCGCGGATCTTCGTCAGCCTGCTGCTGCGTCCCGTGGTGTGCCCAGCCACCGGCCGCGATCCCGAGAAGACAATGGAGATACGCTTTTTCGCGCCCGGGACGCTGGTCAGCAACCTGGATTTCGTGGAGGCCATCTTTGGCAACGGCGGCGATCCCTATCTGCCGGAAAACGACGCCGCGCTCGACGCCGCGCACTGGACCGGCCACACGGGTTGCGCCATCCTTGCGCCGCACTTGGTGGGGAAGTTGAAAAAGGACCTCGGCCTCCCGCGCTTCGAAGACGCGACCGAGCGCCAGCGCCGCGATGGCATGTGCTGGCGCGACGAGAAAGAACTGTACAACGATGGCCGGGCGTTCAAAGTTGTGTGCCGCGACGGCCGCGGGATCATCGTCACGATTATTGCCGACAACTATTACGGTTATTGCAAGAAAGAGGTCAAAAGCCATATCAGCTACTCGGCGAACTTGTCTGGCGGATGCGAGGAGGAACACTCCGGCGGCGCTATCGCCTATCCCGCGTACGTGCTGGGCAACGAATTTACGGCGGAGCGATCGCCTTCCATAAAGAAGGTCGCGATCGAGGACGCAAGAAACCTTCTGCAAGACAGTGTGGACTGGAAACCTGAAGGTTACGGAATCGACCGCGTTTTCCCCAGCATCGTCTACGTCCCCGAGCGCGCCGCATTCAATGTCCGCGAAGGCTTCGTCACCTGGCCGCGGGACGCTGGCCAGCACAAGTTGAACATCGTGCCCGACCAGGTTTACGTGCTGCCCTCCGGCTATCGCGTGTGGCTCGAAAAGCAGCTCGGCGGTACCAGTTGGCGTTTGGTGGGCGCGGTGGCGCACGGCACACTTTGTCACAAGCCATGCACCGTGTCGGGCGGAGGCAAATCGGAAATCTCCAAGTCGATCGCGAATGTGCTGGTGAATGGGCCGGTGTTCGTCCGCAACTATTTTCAGGACTTCGCCGAAGTGGAGCGCATCCTGCACAAGGATTTTTCGAAGATCCAGAAGCAGCCGGACAAGCGCTCCCAGCGGCCCATTTTGAGTCCCGATCGATCCCTGGGGTCGGTAATCAAATTGCTGACCGCCTCCGCCGAGTACACCGACGAATACAACGCCTGGCTGCGTGACCTGCCGCAGACCATCCGTCAGCTCGTTTTCACCGTCAAGAGGTACTACGTTCCCGAATGGGGAGACAACTGGCGCGAGCATTTGACGGTGGATCGCATCAACGGATTCCTCGGACACGAACTGAAGTACGAGAACCAGAAACTCGTGGGCAATTATCTACGGATGGGGTTCGATCCACAGGGCTCCTGGCGAATTTTCAAACTGCGCCCGGATTTCCACCCGGCGGACAAGGTACAGGTGGAGGACGATATCACCGCGTCGGTGGTCGTGTCGCGGAATTCGCTGGACGACTTCGATCGCAAGTATCCGAACCAGAGCGTAAAACTCGTCGAGAACTGTGAAGCATTCCTGTTCCAGCGGCCCGACGATGCGATTCACCCCGGCTTCGACAAGCAGGCCGAAGCCGACATCGCGAGTGACGGCACCTTCTTGTCGAACTTCGAGCCGCTGACTCGCGAGCAGGCAAGGGCGATCGTCGACCACATCGTCGAGTTCGATCAGTACACACAACCGATGCAGCGCAGACTGCGGGAATTTGTGGCGTCCGCTGCGCCGGCCTACGTCGTTTCCTCCGCGCAGGCGCGGCTAGTGGATGGTAAGCCTTCGAAGAATCCCAGATACCTCCAGCGCCGTCCCGACCTCGCGCGTCCCCGCGACCGGCGTCTCGCCGAGATGTGCGCGCGCCTCGACCGCGGCATTCCATACGGCAAGCCAGTGCATTTCCCGGTTAACGCGGTTCTTGCGGGACGACGCGGCACCGTCGCCGATCCTGCACTGGGCCTGCCGCCGTTGACCGTCTACAGTCCCGTGCATTATCAGGAATTGCCCGAGTTGTTCATGGACTTCATTTGCAGCCTTACCGGCAAGTCGCCTTCGACCACGGGTTTCGGCAGCGAGGGAGCTCTAACGAAAGGGCCGTTCAATGCGCTGCCCCCGGTTGTGGACTTGAACAACGCCGTGGTCTCCGCCATCCTTACCGGCTATGCGGGATTCACCACGGCGGCGGGCTATGTCGGCCCGAAATACCGAGTGGATCACGACATCAGCATGCTCGTGCCCGAAGTCTGGTGCCGCATAAGGGTCGAGGAGCGCGATCCGCGGTTTCTGATCGAGAACGGGCTCTTGGAGAAACTGAACGACTTCGAACGCAACGGCAAGAAAGTACTGGCCAGCCGGCTGGGATACCGCATCACGGCCCTGTTCGCCGAGCGCTTCCTGGGCCGCATATTCGAAACCCCGGACGCGATATTTTCGGAAGAGATGCTGCGGCCGGAGTTGCAGGATCAGGATGCCTTTGCGGCGGGCGTGGACGCGATCGTCGAAGCGCAGCAACGCGTGGCCGCGAACTACTTCGAGGATGGCAGTGTGTCCGCGGCCTGCCCGCCGCTCGGAGCGCTGCTTCACATCATGGCGCATGGCCAGTGGCAGGGAAAAGGCATTGAAGATCCCGAGATCCGAGCGATGTTCACGCGCGATTCCATGCTGGCCAGCGGCTGGTATCAGGATCGCCTGAAACGGAAACAGGAACGGGACATCGCGTTGTGGAAGCGCCACGCCGCGTCTCTTGAGGCGGCGCGCTCCTCCATCCTGCGCTGGGAATTCGACCTCGAGGCGCGCCTGCGCAATGCCCGCGAACAGCTTGCCCGCGTAAGCTCGGAGGCCTACCGCGCGGAACTGATCGGCACCATCGGCTTGGACGCGATGTTCGCCGAGACTTCGTCTCCGCCCTGTCCCTGACATGTCCCGGGCGACCGTCTTTGGATATACTTCTCCGTTCAAGGTCTGAGGTAGCTGGTGAATCTCTGTGCAGGAGTGCATTCATGGTATTCCAGTCGGCGTGGTGTCGCAGTGCGTGGTTTCGTGGAGTGTTACTGATGGCGATCGGCGTGCCGTTTCTGGCGCAGATGGCGAACGCAGAGCGGAGAAGTGTTTCTCTCAACGACGGCTGGGAATTTCGCCAGCGGTTTGAAGAACCCGGCGCCGCTCCAGCGGCGTGGCATCCAGCCGAAGTGCCGGGCGTGGTCGACACCGATCTGCTGCGTAACAAGCTCATACCCGATCCCTTCTTCCGCTCCAACGAATCCACGTTGCAGTGGATCGAAAACGCCAACTGGGAATATCGCAGCACATTTCAAGCCACGCCCGAGGCGCTCAAGCACGGCCATGTCGAGTTAGTGTTCGAAGGCTTGGATGGTCCCGCCGAGGTCTATCTCAATGACAAGTTGATCCTCACCGCCAATAACATGTTTCGTGAATGGCGGGTTGAAGTTAAGTCGCAATTGAAAGCAGGAGCAAATCAACTGCTCGTCGTCTTCCCGTCGCCCATCACGGAGGCGACGAAAATTGCCGCCAAGGATTTCTGGCGCCAGCAGACACAGACCCCCGAGAAATCCTATTTGCGCAAGGCGGCCTACGAGTACGGATGGGATTGGGGACCGCGCTTCGTCCTCAGCGGAATCTGGCGTCCGGTGAAGCTTGATGTTTGGGACGACGCGAAGATCTCGAACCTTCATATCCGTCAACGCGACGTCAGCTCCGAGAGCGCTCACCTGGTGGTCGAAACCGAAATCACATCTGCCCAGAAGGGCGCGGCGACTGTTACCGTCGATTACGAGCAAGGTGGCAAGAAGGGCAGCGTCTCGCGCGATGTGGAGCTCGGCCCCGGTGTCAACCACATTGATCTTCCCATCGACATAGCGCATCCCGATCTGTGGTATCCGAACGGATACGGCCGCCAGACGGTGTACGCTTTTCGAGCGCAACTGAAAACCGGCGCCCGCGTTCAGGATGATCAGACCGTCCGCACCGGACTCCGCTCGATTGTTCTGCGCCGCGATCTTGACCAGTGGGGACGCTCGTTCGAGTTAGTCGTGAACGGCATTCCGGTATTCGCCAAGGGAGCCGACGTTATTCCGTTCGACAGTTTTCCAACCCGCGTCACCACCGCGCAATATCGCCGCGTCCTTGAGTCGGCCAAAGCTGCCAACATGAACATGATCCGTCACTGGGGCGGCGGTTATTACGAGACCGACGAGTTCTACGCCCTCTGCGACGAACTCGGCATCATGATCTGGCAGGACTTCATGTTCGGCAACGAATGGCAACCCGGCACCTACGACTTCAAGCAGAATGTCGCGCAAGAGGTCGAATACCAGATCAAACGGCTGCGCGATCATCCCAGCATTGTGATCTTCTGCGGGAACAACGAAACCGAAGCTTCATGGGATTGGCACCGCGACATTACGGGCAAGCTCAGCGCCGAAACCACGCGGCGTATGTGGCAGGACTACGTGACGCTCTTTAGTGGTGTCATTGCCAGCGCCGTTCAACGATTTGCCCCGGAAACTCCGTACTGGCCCAGTTCGCCGAGTGCCGATTACGAAGACATTACCGACAGCCACCAGTCGGGCGACATGCACAACTGGAGCGTCTGGCACGGCCGGCTTTCGTTCCGCGATTACGAAAAATCGACTCCGCGGTTCATGACCGAATACGGATTCCAGTCGTTCCCTGAAATGCGCACGGTGGAAGCCTTCACCCAGCCGGAAGATCGCACCGGCATTCTCACGCCCGTGATGCTGGCGCACCAGAAGAACACTGCCGGCAACGCCATTATTCACGACTACATGTTGCGCGACTACCCTGAGCCGAAGGACTTCGCTTCCTTCCTCTATGCGAGTCAGGTGCTGCAGGCGGAAGGAATCAAAATCGGAACAGAGCATCTGCGCCGCAATCGCCCGCGCACCATGGGGGCGATCTACTGGCAGTTGAACGATTGCTGGCCGGTGGCGTCGTGGTCGAGTATCGATTACTACGGCCGATGGAAAGCGCTGCAATACTACGCCCGCCGTTTCTACAACGACGTTCTCGTTTCACCACATCAGGAAAACGGCGGATTGGCCGTGTACGTCGTTTCCGACAAGACCACGCCGGTAGCGGGCGATCTGCGATTGCGTGTCATAACGTTCGACGGCAAAGTATTGATCGACAAGAAGGAAAGCGTGCAGGTCGCGCCGCTATCCAGCAAGATTTATCTGCAACTGCCGATCGAGGAATCCCTGATTGCCAAAGGAGTCGATCCGACGAAGGTAGCAGTTGCGACGGAACTCACCGTGGCGGGCACCCTGATTTCGTCCAATCTCGTCTACCTTGCGCCCACGGTCGAGATCCATCTGCCGCCCGCGCCACTTAAGACTGAACTGGCGAAGAACGGCGATTCGTATCGGCTCACAGTGTCATCGCCGGTTCTGGCCAGGAGCGTCTACATCAGCTTCGGCGACCTTGACGCTGAAGTCTCCGACAACTATTTCGACCTGCTGCCCGGTCAGACCGTGGAAATCGCGATCAGGACGGCGGCGAGCGAAGACGCGTTACGCTCCGGGCTGAAGGTGATTTCGCTGGTGGATGCATTCAACCAAGATGCCGCGGCAAAGCAAGCGGCGGCATCTGGTGTGACCGGTCCTAACTAGCAGCTTTCGCATAAATCGCTCTGGGAAGGGCACGGATTCAACCGTGCCGCCCAGAGCTCCACAAAGACGGGGCTTTAGAGCGAATTTAGCTCGTGTGGGGACGAGCGCAGCTCGGCAGCTGTCCGTGGTCACCGCAACTGTCGACCCGCTATAGCCGATTGTCTTTCGGAGCGCTCTTGCCGCAAACGATCTTGACCAGTTCAAGCGTGCCTCGGAGGCGTTGGCGAATCGCTTTCCTGCTTGCCATCGGGGTTCTGGTCAACTTCTTCGACCGGATCAACCTGTCGGTCTCTCGAGACGCGCTTCATGCTTCATTCGGCTTATCGTTCGTTGCCTTCGGCTATCTTTCCAGCGCCTTCAGTTGGACTTACGCCTCGATGCAAATGCCTGTCGGAGTGTTGTTGGACCGGTGGGGAGTGCGCCGCGTGGGGCGAATCAGCGCGTTCCTGTGGAGTGTTGCCTCTTTCGCAGCCGCGATTGCCCCTGGCCTTAGCTGGTTCTTCGGCGCCCGCTTCCTGCTCGGCGTGAGCGAATCGCCCACGTTTCCGGCGAATGCCAAAGCCTTGGGCTACTGGTTTACGCGCGAGGAAAGGAGCCTGGCAACGGCAATCACCGATGCTGCGGCAAAATTCTCCAGCGCCATCGGAGTCCCGTTGATCGGGCTGCTGCTCTTGTATTTTGGATGGCGCTGGAGTTTCGCCGCCACGGGCTTCATCAGCTTTCTCTATTTTGTGCTGTTCTACGCGATCTACCGCAATCCCAGCGAAGACAAAGCCCTCTCGGCGAACGAACTCCAATTCATTCTTCGCGGCGGGGCTCAACTAGAGGACCAGGCAAAAGCGCGAAGTGGCACTTCACTCGGCTACCTATTGACGCAGCGTAAGGTCTACGGACTCGCGCTGGGATGGGGCGCTTACAACTACACTTTCTTTCTTTTGCTGACGTGGTTGCCCAGCTATCTTTCCGTTTCCCTTCACATGGACTTGTTTCACTCCGTTTTCTACACCAGCGTGCCCTGGCTGTTTGCCACTTTCACCGATCTCCTGATCGGTGGATGGCTGGTGGACGCTCTTATCCAGCATGGCCGCGATGCTAACCGCGTTCGCCAAACCGTGATGGTGGTGGGAATGGCCTTCGGTCTCGCCATCTTCGGCGCGGCGAGCACACACCGTCCCGCGATCGCGCTACTCTGGATCAGCCTTGCCCTGGGAGGACTGGCTGCGGCCGCGCCAGTGGCGTGGACCGTTCCATCACTCATTTCGCCGCGGGAAAGCGTCGGCACACTCGCTAGCGCGGTGAACTTCTGTGGCCAGATCGGCGCGATCTCTGCGCCCATCGTTACCGGCTACATCGTCTCTGGAACGCACTCCTTCGCCGCCGCTTTCGTGACCGCGACCGCAATCCTGCTGCTGGGGATCGTGGGCTACATTTTCTTGTTGGGACGCATCGAACCGATCCCGGAACCGCAATCCTCAGCGCGCAATGCGGGCTGAGCCCCCTCGCATCACGGCCTCGACTTCGGGAAGTGTGGCCATGCTGGTATCTCCCGGTGTGGTCATTGCCAGCGCGCCGTGCGCAACTCCGCACTGGACGGCCCATTCGGCGTCTTTGCCCGCGAGAAAACCATAGATCAGGCCCGAAGCGAATGAGTCGCCACCGCCCACCCGGTCCAGAATCTCGATCGGCCGCTGCGGAACGTGAAGCGTCCTCCCCTCGTACAGCGCGATCGCGCCCCAGTCATTTTTCGTCGCCGTGTGCGCCGTACGCAGCGTGGTTGCAATGAGCTTGAGGTTGGGGTAGATCTCGGCAACACGATGCAGCATCGATTCATAACTTGAAACCGGCAACTGTTTGAAGTCGTCACTCACTCCTTCGATCGCAACCCCGAGCGTCGCGGAAAAATCCTCTTCATTGCCGAAGAGAACGTCTACCGCCGATACCAGTTCGCGGTTCACCTCCTGCGCCTTCGCCTTGCCGCCAATGCCTTTCCACAGCGACTCCCGATAGTTGAGGTCGTAGGAAACCACTGTATCCGCGGACCGTGCCGCCTGAATCGCAACTTTTGCCACGGACGCTGTCGAGGGCGAGAGCGCGGCAAAAATACCACCGGTGTGCAGCCAGCGCGCGCCGCTAGCCGCAAAGATCTGTTGCCAATCGAAGTCGCCGGGTTGGCTGTTCGCGATGGCCGTATTCCCCCGGTCTGAGCAGCCGACTGCTGCTCGCACGCCGAAACCCCGCTCGGTGAAGTTCAGGCCGTTGCGCACGGTTCTGCCAATCCCGTCGTACGGCACCCAGTGGACCAGCGATGTGTCGACTCCTCCCTGCAGCATCAGGTCTTCGAGCAGAAGTCCAATCGGGTTCTTTGCGAATGCCGTAATGATCGCAGTGCGCATCCCGAAGCAGCGCCGGAGTCCGCGGGCAACGTTATATTCGCCGCCGCCTTCCCAAGCGCGGAAGTTTCGGGCCGTATGGGTGCGTTCGTCACCGGGGTCGAGCCGCAGCATGACTTCGCCGAGGCTGACGCAGTCCCAACTGCAGCTTTCGGCCGTTTTCAAAGTGATCGAGTCCATGCGAGCATTCTAGTGTCGCGCCTTAATTTCGCGAAATAAGTTCGGCTTGTCATCTTGACCCTGAGCGGCGCCGAAGGGGAAAGACCTGCATTTGGCGCCGCATGGGTCCTTCGGCTGCGCTCAGGATGCCAGTGCCGTTATGTATAATCGCCCCTTGTATCAAGTCTAGCAGCGGCATGAAGATCCTCAAGTTAAGCACTGCGGTGGTAGAGGGCAACTTTGATTGGACCTTCGTTCGCATTGAAACGGATGAAGGACTTCGAGGTCTGGGCGAGTGCTTTTTCGCTCCCGGCCTCACCTCCATTCTGCGCTCGCTGGAGCCGCTGCTGGTGGGCGAAGACCCGCGCGACATTCATCGGCTGTTCCGCAAATTACAGCTGGCAACTTCAGGCGCCGGTTCGGTAGCGGGCATTGTCTACAACGCGATCAGCGGCATCGAAGCCGCGCTTTGGGATGTGCTTGGCCAATGGCTCGATGTCCCCATTTATCGCCTGCTGGGAGGAAAGTTTCGAGACCAAGTTCGCATCTATGCGGATTGCCACGGCGGGGAAGCGCTGGAGAGCCTGGACGAAGTCTTGCGCTCCCGCCCAGCATCATGGGCGTCGAAAGATCCCCAGCACCGAGCCAGAGATTACTTCGGCGAGGCCGGCGCAGATCCCCCTTCTTCCCCCGATGACTATCGTCGCCAGGCTCTCAAGAAAAGAGCCGAAGGATTTACCGCCCTGAAGTTTGATCTCGATGTGCCTGGCACAGAAGGCCCCGATGCTCACAGTCGAGTGCTCAGCCATCGCGCCATCGATCGCATGGTGAGTTTAATCGCCGCGGTGCACGACGCCGTGGGTAACGATACCGACATCGCGGTCGATTGCCATTGGCGCTACAACGCTAGCGACGTCGTAAAAGTAGCCCGCGAACTCGAGCCATTCCGGTTATTATGGCTCGAAGATCCGGTTCCACCCAACAACACCGCCGCGCTGAAGGAAGTGAATTCGAAAGTGCGCGTGCCGATCGCGACTGGGGAGAATCTGTTCCTCTTTGAAGGCTTCCAGGAAATCATTGCGCAACACGCGCTCAGTGTTGTCACTCCCGATCTTCAAAAAGTTGGGGGTTTGTCCGTCGCCCAAAGCATTGCACAGTTTGCCGACGTACATACGATGCCGGTGGCTCCGCACAACATCAGCAGTCCGGTCGGCACTTTAGCTGCGGCTCATTTCTGCGCCGCGATCCCAAACTTCCTTGCGCTCGAGTTTCACGCCTCCGACGTTCCTTTCTGGAATGACCTGATAGATGGGTTGCCGAAGCCGCTGATTCAGGGCGGCTTTATCAATGTGCCCGAAAAACCCGGCCTGGGAGTTACGTTGAACGAAGAAGTGGCCCGCCGTTATGCGCGCCCACGAGAGCCATTTTTTGAGTGAAGAGATGGGCCGGACGTACTGAAACCTATGTCAATCTCGAAAATAGAAGTCTTGGAAAAAATCGCCGCCTCCGGATTGGTCGCCGTAATCAGGGCGGAGAATCCCGAGCAAGCCGCGCGCGTCGCCGAAGCCTGCGCTCTTGGAGGCGTGGCTGCCCTGGAAATCACCTTCACCGTGCCGGGCGCAAGCGGAGTAATCGAACATCTTGCGAAGAAAATCTCCGGTCAGATTTTAGTGGGAGCGGGCACGGTGCTCGATCCGGAAACCGCGCGCATCGCGATTCTCGCAGGGGCGCAATTTGTGGTCAGTCCCGCTCTCAACCCCGAGACCGCGCGCCTCTGCAATCGCTATCAGGTGCCCTATATGCCCGGTGCCGGAACCATCCGCGAAGTGATCGAGGCGATGGAGTGTGGCGCTGACATCGTGAAGGTTTTTCCCGGCGAAATCCTCGGGCCGGCATTTGTGAAGGCGGTGAAGGGGCCGCTTCCGCAAGCGCAACTCATGCCCACCGGTGGCGTCAGCATCGAGAATGTCGCCGATTGGATCAAAGCCGGCTCGGTTGCCGTCGGCGTCGGAGGCAATCTAACGGCCGGCGCCAAGGCCGGTGATTTTGTGTCCATTACCCAGCTTGCCCGGCAGTTTGTGGAAAAAATCAAAGAGGCGCGCAGCCGATGAGCGCAAGAACGAGCGCAAAGACGACAACGAAAACAAATGCGACCGTGAGCACGGCGAAGTTGTGGAACTCCGACGACGAACTTTTCGCCCTCGTGCAGTGCGAGCTCTTCACCTGTGTTGTGGGCGATGTGATGGACAAGTTGGGTCTGCAGCACCAGTTCCTCCCGCCGCAGATCCAGCCTTTGCGACAGGACATGGTTGTGATCGGCCGCGCCATGCCGGTCCTCGCGGTGGATGTGTTTGCCGAGAGAATCGCCGGCAGCGCCAACCAGTTAATGGACAAGCCGTTTGGCCTGATGCTGGAAGCGCTCGACGATCTCCACCAGAACGAGGTCTATGTGAACACCGGCTCCTCGCCCCGAAACGCGCTGTGGGGAGAACTCATGAGCACGCGCGCGCGCAAACTGGGCAGCCGGGGCGCCGTGTTAAATGGCTACGCGAGAGATACCAAGGCCATCCTGAATTTGGGCTTCCCGACATTCGCTTTCGGTTCTTACGGACAAGACTCCGCGCCGCGATACAAAGTAGTCGACTTCCGCATCCCCGTCGAGATTGGATCGGTGCGCGTCCGTCCAGGAGATATTCTTTTCGGTGACATTGATGGTGTCTTGTTGGTGCCCGCCGAAGCTGAGACCGAGGTCTTCACACGAGCGCTCGAAAAGGCTCGCGGCGAAAAGCTGGTAAAGAAGGCTATCGAAGAAGGAAGCAGTGCGGTCGCAGCGTTCCAGAAGTACGGAATCATGTAAAGCGTACGGGTCACCCAATCAGGACGCGAAGTGTTTTTGAGCATTGAAAGGAGCGAGCAGCAGGGAGCAAGCGATTGGGGCAAACGACTATGATCAGCATTGATCTCTCAGGCCAAACGATTCTGATCACTGGAGCCATGGGCGCGATTGCCGAGCACGTGGTGCGAAAGCTGGTTGCCGCCGGCGCAACGCTGGTGCTCACCGACATCAAAGAGGACGACCAAGCCCGGCGGACGCTCGACGATTGGCAGATTCCGTCTTCGTCTTATCTCTATTATCCCGCCGACATCACCGACTCCAGCCAGGTAAACAGCGTGGTGAACGCGGCTTTCGACAGGTTTCCGGCCATGGATACGGTCATCGGCCACGCGGGCGGCTGTGAACTGCATCCGTTCGCGAGCACATCGGAAGCCGAGTATGAACGCATCTTCCATTTCAACTATTTTTCGCAAACTTATCTGGCGCGATCCGTGCTCGCACAATGGATGCAGCGCAAAATTGCCGGTCACCTGATCTTCACGTCCTCTTACGTAGCTCGCATGCCGCACACGCAAATCCCTGCCTACTCCTCGGCCAAAGCGGCGCTGGAAAACTTTGCCCGCAGCCTCGCCCTCGAATATGCATTGACTGGCATTCGCGTAAACGTGGTTTCGCCGGGAAACGTAGCGGCCGGCAGTTCGCTGAAAGTTTTCGACGAAGACCCCGCCTATCGCGAGTTTGTGCTGCGAGTATCGCTCGGCAGAAGAAACAGCCCGGAGTCGATCGCGAACGCGTTTGTTTTTCTTTGCTCGCCGCTGGCCGCTGAGATCAACGGACAAATCCTAAGCCCCGATTATGGTGCCGGTATCGGGAATCGCCTATGAAGATTGGCCTTGGCCTCTATCGTCACATGCTGACGCGCGACTACTACGACTTTGCGCGCCAGGCAGGCTGTACCCACGTTGTGGTTCATCTCGTCGACTACTTCAAGCAGAGTCCGTCCAACCCGCGTAACAATCAGCCCACCGGCTCAAAATACGAAGCGTGGGGAGTTGCCGGCGATCCTGATCGGCTCTGGATGGCAACGGAACTCAAGACTCTTCGCGGAGAGATTGAAGAAGCCGGGCTGATCCTGGCCGCGGTCGAGAACCTCGATCCCGCACACTGGCACGACATTCTGCTCGATGGCCCGCACCGTTCGCACCAGATCGAGAACGTGAAGACCATCATTCGCCGCCTGGGCGAAGCTGGCATTCCGATACTCGGCTACAACTTCAGTTTGGCCGGCGTATGCGGCCGTGTAACTGCCCCATTGGGGCGCGGCCACGCCATCACCGTGGGGATGGACGGTCCCGCCGAAGACGTGCCGATTCCCAATGGGACGATCTGGAACATGATCTACGACGGTAACGCGCCTGTCGGCACGCTGCCCTCGATTTCGCATGAAGAGCTGTGGCGGCGGCTGCAAAGATTTTTGGAAGAAGTGATTCCCGTAGCCGAGCAGTCGGGGGTACGGCTCGCCGCCCATCCTGATGACCCTCCCATGCCGACCATGCGGCAGCAGCCGCGCCTTGTCTACCAACCGCAGATGTATCAGAGGCTGATTGATCTTGCTCCCAGCCGCAGTAACGCGCTTGAGCTGTGCGTAGGAACTCTCGCCGAAATGACCGAGGGCAATATTTACGATGCGGTCGATCAATACAGCAAGCAAGGCAGAATTGCCTATATCCACCTGCGCAATGTCGTGGGGAAAGTGCCGCACTATCGCGAAACTTTCATCGACGAAGGCGATGTGGATATGATTCGTATTCTTGCCATCCTTCACCGCAATCACTTCGCCGGTGTCGTCATTCCCGATCACACTCCGCAAATGACGTGCGCGGCGCCCTGGCATGCTGGAATGGCGCACACTCTCGGATTTATGCTGGCGGCGAAAGCGGTTCTCGAATCCCCCGAGCGATACGGCGCGGAGCTGGCGCCCGTTACTCATGGAGGTAAATAATCTGAGCGTCTCGTCCAGTCCTTCGCATTCGCGCGCTCCTCTCGTCGTTGCCGCCATTGTCTCCACTCTCGGTGGTTTTCTGTTTGGATACGACAACATTGTGATCAGCGGCGCGATTGGATACCTAAGCCAATTGTTTCACCTGGATGCAGCGGGAGTGGGCTGGGCCGCAGGCTGCGCGTTGATAGGATGCATTGCGGGCTGCGCCGCCGCTGGAACCGTAGCTGACTATCTGGGCAAGAAAAAAGGTCTCGCGCTCTGTGCGCTTTGTTTCGCTCTTTCCTCCGTGGGCATGCTCTTCGCGTCGGATCTCCATCAGTTTGTACTCTGGCGGCTGATTGGCGGACTGGGCATCGGAGCGGCGTCCGTGATTGCTCCAAACTACATTGCGGAGATCGCGCCCACGCGAGTTCGCGGCCGCTGCGTGACTCTCTACCAGCTAGGCATTGTGGTTGGTATTCTCGCCGCTGTCTTCGTCAACATGCTGATTCAACGCATGGGCGATGAAGCGTGGAACATATCCTCTGGCTGGCGCTGGATGTTTTTCGCCGGGGTTGTGCCGGCGCTTCTGTTTGGATTGATGATCCTGCCCGCAGTCGAAAGTCCGCGCTGGCTGATGAAAATGGGACGGCGGGATCAGGCTATCGAAGTTCTGATCAAAATCAATGGCACTGACGTCGCGAGGCAAGAAGCCGCAGAAATTGAAAATTCACTGGCCACCGAAGAGGGCCACATCTCGGAGCTTTTTACTACCTTCCGTCGCCCGCTGCTGCTGGGCATCATGCTGGCGGGGCTGCAACAGATCAGCGGAATCACGCCGCTATTTTCCTTTTTGCCGGAGATTTTTCGCGCCGCCGGAACCGCGACCAGCGACGCATTTTTCCAGTCCGTGCTGGTGAGCCTCGTCAATCTTTCGTTTACCCTCTTCGCTCTCTGGCTGGTGGATCGCGCCGGACGCAAGACCCTGATCCTGGCCGGCACCACCGTGCAATTCGTCTCTTTTGCATTGGTCGGTTGGTTCTATCACATCCACGGCAGCGGCTTGGCAGTTTTGATTTTTGTGATGAGCTTCGTCGCCGGTCACGCCTTTGGCAATGGAGTGGCCTGCTGGGTCATCATCTCGGAAATTTATCCTACGAAGGTTCGCGGACGCGGCATGTCCATAGCCGTCACTGCCCTCTGGCTGGTGGGGTACTTGGGAAACCAGTTATTTCCCATCATGCAGAAACATTTGGGATCCGATGGCACTTTCTGGTGTTTCAGCGCCGGCGCACTGTTGACGGTCGTTCTGGTCGCATGGCTGATTCCCGAAACCAAAGGCCGTTCGCTCGAAGAGATCACAAGATTCTGGACGGAAGAGAAATCGGTCAAGGCGGAATAAACGCCAGCACAAAGCCACGCGAGGAATGAGGCGTGAGGCGGCGTATCTTCAGCTCCCGTCGTGACATGAAGCTTTATTTCCCACCTCGCCACGCATGACTGTCAGGCAGTTCGAGCGCAAACTTCCGAATCGAGTTGCGGCGCCTCGTGTTATGCTCGCCGGAGTATGGCTGTCACGATGTCGGATATCGCGAGGGGCTTGGATGTTTCCGTCGTCACGGTCTCCAAGGTTCTGCGCAACCAGGGCAACATCAGCGCGGCAACACGCAAGCGGGTATTGCAGCGGGCGAAGAAACTCAACTATCAGGCGAATTGGATTGCGCGATCGCTGGTAACCGGGCGCACCTTCACGATCGGATTGCTGCTCCCGGATATCCAGCATCCGTTTTTCGCGGAGATTGCCAAAGCGGTAGCCGAAACCGTCCGGCCGCATGGCTACCACGTGATCATTTCTTACTTCGAGGAAGATCCGGAATTGGAAGTGACCGAGGCGGAATCTCTCGTGGCCCGGAGAGTGGACGGACTGATTCTGGCGTCGGCCCAATCGCCAGAGGATGGCGGTTTATTCAAGCATCTTCGCGAGCAGAAAGTGCCGTTAGTCTTAATCGACCGTCCGGTAGCGGGCGTCCGGGCAAGTTTCGTCGGCGTGGACAATGAAGCGATTGGGAAGCTGGCAACGGAACACCTGATTGCACAAGGTTGCCGGCGAATCGCGCATTTGCGAGGTCCGGGCAATGGTATTGCTGAGGCGCGTATGGCCGGCTATAGCGCAGCCTTGGCGAAACACAAACTGGTCGCGCCGGCCGAATACGTCGTGCAGGCCAGTTACCACGATGATATGGGCTATCAGGCGATGCAGAAGCTACTGCTGACCAAGCCAATTCCCGACGGCATATTCTGTTACAACGATCCGGTCGCCATAGGTGCCATGAAGGCGATTCTCGAAGCTGGTTTGAACGTGCCGCGCGATATTGCGATTGTTGGCGCCGGCAATGTGCATTACTCAGACTTGTTAGCCATTCCGCTGACCACCATTGACCAGGGAACCAGTTTGATCGGAACTCAGGCTGCGGAATTGTTGATGCAGCAGATTGCATCGAAGCGCAAGCTTCCGCCGCGGAAAGTCTTGATCGCCCCCAGGCTCGCGGTACGACAGTCAACCCAACGGGCGGGACTAGGCGAGAAGTGAACGAGGGTGTAGAAGTAATCGAGAGCTGGTGCGGCTGCTCGACTCGGTTATGAGTTACGCGTCTTGCGGATCGTTTTGTTCCGTGGGACCACGTCGGTTTTCAGTTCCGTTCAGCGTGCCGCAACGCCCCCAGGCTGCGACGCAGGGCCACTTTCTCAGGAGTATTGCTCTGCATCCAGCTAATGCCTGCGCCAATCAAGGCGGCGGAATCCAATAATTCCGCACGCGCGAGCGTCACCCGAAAATCGCCCAGTGCTTCCTGCGTTGCCGGCTGAAAGAGGGTAGCGGCTTGCGAAATTCCTCCTCCCAATACGATTCGTTCTGGAGCAAAGGCAAGACACGTGTACCGCAGGACTCTCCCGAGCTCTCTTCCAAAACCAGCAAAAGCTTCTTGCGCATTCGGATCGTCACGTCCCAAACAAGCAATCTCGCGCACTTCGGCCCAAGTGCCAGTGAGTTGCTCATAGCGCGACTGGATCGCCTTTGTGGAGATCGCGTCTTCAACAATGCCGCCGCCATAAGGAAGATTCCAGATCCTACCGTCGGGAGGGACGCCCGGTCCATGGACGACAATTTTATCGTCCACCGCAAAAGCAGAGCCGACGCCAGTTCCCAGGGTTATTCCAACGGCCCGACTCACTCCGCGTGCCGCCCCATCGTAGAGCTCGCCGAGCAGGAAAGCGGCTGCGTCGTTAAGAAAATGTATGCAGTGCGGTTCACACTTCAGATGCGTCGACAAGCCCTCTCTCAGATTTGTTCCATCGAGAAGAGGATACTTGTGGTGGATGTAACTGATACCTTGCTCATAGTCGAACGGGTTGGGTATAGCGACCGCGATCCCAACGAGCGCGTCTGAAGTTCCCAGCGTTTCGCGCGCAAGAGACGCAAGGCTCTCAAAGAATTTGTCGGGAGCTTCTTCCACCGGAGCGGGGATTTGGTGTGACGGGCCGAGTTCGATGCTGTCCGGACGGAAGAGGGCGGCCGCGATGTGGCTGCCCCCAACGTCAAATACCATGATCATGATTTCCGATCCTTACAGTGCCAGAAGACGCAGGCGCAAGATCAACGGGTTGCGAGCGCCTCCGTCAGGGACATCACTTTCAGCGCAACTCTAAGCTGATCGATTGTGGCCGACGATTGAGAGTAACGGTGGCGGGTTCTCCTGGAAACAGATCAAAATAATTATCCGAGCTTTCGACATCAGGGTCTCCAAAGGAAATATATACGCTGCGGGCGAGTTTCGGCGACTGCAATGTAATCCCGCAGTTCTGCGCCGGTTCTGCGGAGCGCAGTTTCAATCTTGCGCATGACCGGCAGTTCACTGCGAAAAAATAGGGGTGAGCCAGTTTCCTATCGGCGTTCCATGATGAGTTGTCGATGAACGCACGTTATCGCGCTGCCGGCAAATTCATTGGACGGAAGACCGTCAAAGAGGAGAATATTACGAAATGCGGGAAGCTCCAGTGTCGACAGAGCATCGTAGCGGTTCCCCCAGTATCAGGGCCGTAATTCTAGATTATGGTCAGGTGCTGGCTAGCCGCCCAACTGTGGAAGAGTTCGGGCGCATGGCAAAAATGTTTAAAGTAAATTTCGAGTTGTTTTATCAGTTGTGGGAAACCAGCCGGGACCTTTATGACCGCGGCGATGTTACCGCTGAGGAGTATTGGCTGAACTTGGCAGCGCAAACCAACACCTCGCTTGATCGCGAACAGATCGAGATCCTCCGCCGAGTGGAGGTTGAAATCTGGGCCTGTCCCAATCCGCACATGCTCGATTGGGCGAGTCGGCTTCACGCGGCGGGAATCAAGACCGCCTTGCTGTCCAACATGCCTTTGGACTTGGCGGCGCATCTGCGGACCAACTGCCAGTGGATGGAGAACTTTACCTTCAAGACATTATCTTCCGAAGTGAGATTGATCAAGCCCGCCCCAGCCGCCTATCAGCACACTCTTCACGGCCTCGGCGTTTCAGCAGAGGAATCGTTATTTGTAGACGATCGCAAGCCCAACATCATTGCTGCCCGCGCGCTGGGGATTCATGCGATTCAGTTCCGATCCATCGCACAGCTCAAGGACGACCTGGAAGCTTTGCGCTTTCCCATACTGCCCGCGGTTGCGGAATCATCTTCGGCGGTTTCCGGTGCCGCGAGTTCCGCTGCAAGTTCTGCGCCAAGTTCTGCGCGACGACAGGGGCAGGGAATCGAGTTTTCGTCGTAGCCATCGAGGGTAGCCTGTTACACCGGCCGGCTAATGCGGTGATTCTTGTTTGCCCGGTACTGGCGGGGGATTCGAGCCAGTCTGTAACCTCTGGAACTCCTCTATTTCATGCTTTGCAGCAGCCGTCTTCCCTTGTTTCCTATAAAGACCTGCCAGCCCGAAATGCGCCTGTGCCGCGAGTGAACTTTCCTTCTCGATGGTAAGGAGCTTGGACCATTCTTTCTCGGCAGCGGCGGCATCGCCCTCGAGTGAAGCGGCCTTTCCCAGCGAATAGAGTGTCTCCGGCATGTCTGGCATCAACTTGTTGGCGCGCACGAGCTCCGCCCGCGCCTCATGCGCTTTGCCCTGTTCCAACAACGCCGCTCCCAGACGGTAAGCGGCCTCGGCGTTTCCGGGTTGCAGCTTGGACTGTGCCCGAAATTCTTCTTCCGCTTTGTCCCACTTGAAAGCGCCGGCATACACCTCGCCCAGCTCCAGATGAACTTCGGGCACATCCGGTCGCAACCGCAGCACTTCGCTGTACTCCTTCTCCGCATCCGGCATATTCCGGAGTACGAAGTAATTTTCTCCCGTCGCCTGGTGCGCACGAGCCGAGTCGGGATAAGCGGCCAGCAAGGTGTCAATCGATTGTTTCGACAGCAAACCGCTGGCGCGGCCAAGGTAATACAAGAGATCCGGATCGTTGGGGCGCGCGGCTAACGCCGCCTGCAGATTCGTGACCGCCTCTGTCAGTTGCCCGGTTTGGATCTGCGCAATTCCCAGCGCGCTTTTATCTTGCACTCGTTCGAGGTGTGGAATTGCTTCGGCCGCGTAGCCTTGCGAGAGCAGGGCATAGCCCAGCAACTGGTGAGCTGGCGTCGAGTCCGGATTCATCTCCAGAGCATGCTTCAGCGGAGCAACGGCGGAACCGAAATCGTGCTTCTCCATGTACGCCTGGCCGAGGCTGATGAAGCCGTCCGCATACGCCGGTTCGAGCTCGGTGACCTTTCGATACTCCGTGACGGCAACATCGAATTGTCGTTGCTTGTCCGCCGCGATCCCGGCCTGCATGTGCTGGACGGCCTCTGGCGACAGTATCTGCGATGCGAGCCACAAGAGTAACAATGCGCGAATCATTGATTCTGCTTCTCCGGTTCAAGGACTTCCAGGAATTGGTCGGCGTGAACGTCGTCCAGGGTCTGGTGAATACCCGATGGCCAGACGACTTCTACCTTGGCTTTTTCCGCGTTTCCAAGTCCAAAATGAAGGCGTTTGTCGCTCGCCGAAAGATAACCAACCGCTGAGGTCGCGTATCGTGTCTGCCCGTTCACCTGCACGCGGGCTCCGTATCCATCGCGATTGCTGCGCGTACCCCGCAGCGTAATCGTCAGCCAGTGCGTTTTGCCACCACGATTCATGAGCACCTGGGGATGGCCGCCGAGCGAGGTCATCACCACGTCCTCCCAGCCGTCGTTATTCAAGTCGCCGAACGCAGCTCCGCGTGCGGCCGTGGGAGTCGTGACTCCGGAATCGACGCGTTCGAACCGGCCACCGTGATTCATCGCCAGCAGCGGCACATCGAGATAGTGCAGGGACGGATCGATGCTCTCCACGTTATCCAATACATGGCTTTGGCCGACAAACAAGTCCTTCCACCCATCGTTGTCGAAGTCCTCCAAGCCAATGCTCCATCCGGAGGTTCCACTCGAGAGCATGCCGAGCCCAGTTTCGAGACTGCGGTAACTGAACGAGCCGTCGCCGTCGTTGTGATAAACACCATAAATTTCCCGGGGCAACTCGGTCACCATAATGTCGGGCCGCCCATCGTTATCGTAGTCCTGAAAAACCACGCCCATCCCCGACATCCGACGGCCGTCCTCGGAAAGCGCCGCGCCGGCTTCGAGCGCAACTTCCGAGAACGTTCCGTTGCCATTATTGTGATAAAGATACTGCTGCATGCCGTCGTTGGAGACAAATATGTCCGTAAAGCCGTCTCCATCATAGTCGGCAAACCCTACACCCAAAGCACGCCCCTTTTTTGCGGTGATACCGGAGCGTTGACTCACGTCGGTGAAGGTTCCATCGCCGTTGTTGTGATAAAGGATGTTAGTGGTGGCGGGAAATTCTTCCGGTGGACAATACGTGTGGTAATTGCCGCCGCAGTCTTTACTGTGCTTGGTGTCCCAGTCCATGTATCTGGCAACAAACAGATCCAGTTTCCCGTCATTGTCGTAGTCGAAAAACCCGGCGGAGACCGACCAGCCACCCCCCGCAACTCCTGCCTTCGCCGTCACGTCCGTGAAGGTTCCGTCGCCATTGTTGTGATACAGAATATTCTTTCCGTAATTAGTGATGAATAGATCGGGGTAGCCGTCATTGTCGTAGTCGCCCACCGCCACTCCCATGCCGTAATTCCCATCGTCGACTTTCGCCAGTCCCGCTTGCTCGGTCACGTCGGTGAAGCTTCCGTCCTTGTTTTGTCGGAAGAGCCGATTCCAGTATTTCGGGTTATGACGGTCGAAGTTATCCGGCGTTGACAAGGGCGTCGTGAGGCGTCCGCCGTTCACAAAAAAAATGTCCAACAAGCCGTCGTTGTTGTAGTCGAGCAGCGCAACTCCTCCCGGCATGGTTTCGATGAGATGCTTTTGAGGAGTCGGCGAATTCTCCAGTGTGAAATCCAACCCGCGCGGCAGATTGGCCTCGAACACAGGCGCCGCGAGGGCCGCGCCCAGCAGCACCAATGTCATGACCGACGATACGCGCAGCAGAATGTTTAGCAACTTGGAGTTCCTTCAGTCCCCTAGCATATCGTGCTCGCGGCGCTAATTGCACACTCGTCGAGCAGGAGCAGACTCTATGTTGTGTTACCCGTTATGTTACCCGCGCGCGGCCCGCCTGGCGGGCACCAAATTTATCTGATAATTGGGATTCCCTTGAGGTCTTGCGGGGCTCTTGTGATCGCTAACTATCGCTGCTGCCGTAACGAGGGAAGGAATACCAATTCTCATACGTAAATTGATTAGAATACAACTTCCCATAGACCCGCTTCCGACTCCAGATTTAACGATTACCTAAACGGGAAAATCGAAATTTTTCTTGACAACTAATACGATTGTGCTACACACTTCTGCGAATCAAAAATAATGCACGGAGGTACGAATGCTGTCTTCCAAGTTGCAGACACTGCTTCTCTCCATTGTTCTAGTCCTCACCAGTGCTCTTTCTCTCTACGGTCAAAGTACCTACGGCACGGTCGATGGCACCGTGTCAGACCCTTCCGGAGCGGCGATCTCCGGCGCTCAAGTCACCCTCACCAATGTGGGGACGCAGGAAAAGCGTACCCAGCCCACGGGCAGTTCGGGCCTGTACCAGTTTGTGAACGTGACGCCTGGGCAATATCGTCTTGAGATCCAGAAGCCGGGCTTCAAGCATTACACCCACGACAACGTCGTGGTCCAAGTTCAGCAGGATACTCACATCGACGCTATCTTGCCGGTCGGCCAAGTCACCGAGAGTGTGGAAGTGACTGCCGAGTCGCCGTTGCTGCAGGCGGAGACTTCGTCTCTAGGCCAAGTCGTCGAAGAGCGCAAGGCCAACGAACTTCCCTTGAATGGCCGCAATATTTTTAACTTGATCACGGTTTCTCCCTCAGTGGTTTCGCAGGGCGGCGCCGGGGGCACTCCCGTCGGCCAGAATCCCTTCAGCTGGGGCAATTATCAGGTTGGAGGTTCGTTTGCCAACCAGGGTGCTGAGTACCTTGATGGCCAGCCACTGAATATCGGCTACATCAACTTGCCGGTCATCATTCCAACTCAGGACTCCATTGGCGAGTTCAAAGTTCAATACAGCAATTTGGGCGCCGAGTGGGGCAAGTTCTCCGGGGCCGTCTCGAACTTCAGCACAAAATCGGGCAGCAATTCCTTCCACGGCGAGCTCTACGAATTTCTCCGCAACAAGAAGTTTAACTCGAACGACTATTTCTACAAGAACTCTGAGCTCGCGAGCGGCGCATCCAACACACCTCCGCCCTACGTTCAGAACAACTACGGATTCAACATTGGCGGACCCATCGTTAAGAACAAGACGTTCTTTTTCACAAGTTGGGAGCAGTACCGGCAACGCGCCGGCAGCGTTGTGACCACCACCGTGCCGATAGCCCCGTTCCGAAACGGCGATTTTTCGGCGGTGTGCACCGCCGCAGCGGGAACGATCGACCCCACCACCGGATATTGCAGCGCTGCCGCCGGACAGCTCTACGATCCATATACCGTTTTTGTCCCGGGGGGACCCACGAAGTACGGGCTGGATCCGCTCAATACATCCTGTGTTGGAAATTGCATTCCTCAGGTCGAGTGGAGCACGGCCGCGCAGGCTTTGTGGGATAAGTACTACACTCCGGTAGCCCCGAACACCACGACCTTCGGCTTCGGTAACTTCACATCGGCGGCCAGCGGCGGCGGAAATACTAACCAGTTCGTGACCCGCGTCGATCAGAACCTCACCGACAAAACGCGGATCTTCGGTCGCTTCACCTATAATGGCCTGCTTGATCTTGCGACTAATCCTCTGGGAACGGGTTTGTGCCAGGACCGTTGCGCCGAGGACTATCACACCAAGGCTCTAGCGGTTGATATCAACCACACCTTCACTCCGAACCTCATCGGCGATTTGAACATTTCGGGTAGCCGTTTCATTTACCTACGCGCGCCACTCCTTGCAGGTTACGATCTCACCCAACTCGGATGGCCGTCGAGTTATAACGGCGAGGTTCCGGCGAATATGCGGACCCCCCCCACCCCTGCATTCCCGTTTGGCAACGATATCGGTAAGAGCCAGGGCAACAGCGCGATTGGCGATCACAACACCCAGTACAATATTTCGCCGTCTCTGACCATCATTCGGGGCAAGCACACCATTCAGGCGGGCGCTCAGTATGAGTTGGGTCTGGACAACTACTACCAAACCAATATCGCCAGCGGCGCGTTTGGCTTCCTGGGAAGTTGGACCGGTCAGGGCGGCTCCGGTGCCGCGTTCGCCGATTTTCTGCTGGGCTTGGCCCAAGGTGGCCCCGCGTCTTTCGTAAACCAGACAGAAGGTGCGGCAGAGGTTCCTGCGCAAACGGCTGGTCGTCAGACCTACCGCGCGCTCTATGTTAATGACTCCTTTAAGGTCCTGCCGAAGCTGACCTTGAACCTGGGGCTCCGCTATGAGCTTGCAGGAACCTGGTCAGATCGGTTTAACCGCTTGAGCTACTGGAATTCCGCCGCAACCAATGCCGCCGTAACCGGCTGTGGAGGCGACCTCAGTACTCCGTGTACCGGGGACGCGTTCTTGGTTGGAACCGGTCCAAACTCGAGCCACAATAACCTTCCCTTGGATAAGAAAGAGTTCTCTCCACGCCTCGGATTTGCGTACAGCATGAACGAAAAAACCGTGATCCGTGGCGGTTTTGGCGTGTTCTGGATTCCGAACTACGTCTCCTTCGCCCTCAATCCAGACAACGACGTGATCAATCTTGCGACCACGCCGTTCTTTGCCAGCACCGACCATAACGTTTCGCCAAGTGCTACTCTTGACGAGAGCGGGTGCCAGTTGACCGCCGGGGGGTTTGCCGCCTTTGGCGGTAGTTGTCAGTTCCAGGGCCCATTCGGTGCAACTGGAGTCATCCCGCCGCCAGGAAGAACCGGCGGGAACGCTGCTCTCTCGAGTTTTGTCGCCGCTAACGGTTCCCCCACACTGGCACCGTATAACGACCCGAAACCGGGATACGTAGAGCAATGGAACCTCGATATCCAGCGCCAATTGCCAGCCGGTTTTTTTGCTGACGTGGCTTACGCCGGATCGAAAGGCGTACACCTGGAGCAATATTCCACGAACATCAATCAGATCCCAGATTCATTCGTCGCCACAGCTGGGGGCCAATACAACGCAGCCGTTGCTGGCCCTTGCGCTGGTCTTACCGGTCAAGCACTGATCACGTGCGCGAATGGCAGTGTCTCGATCGACCAGGCGTACATTCTCCCGTCAACCGGTAATCCGGGTAATCCCTTCGTTGGTGCGAATACCAACCTCGAAACCCCCACAATTCTTGCCGGGCAGTTGGATCGCCCGTACCCGCAGTACAGCGGACTAAGCTTGGGCGGATACGGCTGTTGCAGCAGCACCTACAATTCGCTGCAAGCCACAGTCACTCGCCGGTTCGCAGGCGGTGGTACCATGTTGGTCGCCTATACGAACTCCAAACTAATGAGCAACACCGATACGCTCACCAGTTGGCTCGAAGGGCCAACCGGTGGAGTTGGGCAGGTGCAGGATTACAACAATCTGAAGGGAGAGCGGTCGCTTTCTTCGCAGGATGTGTCCCAACGCCTGATCATCAGCTATGTGCTCGATCTTCCCTTTGGCCACGGCAAGATGTTTGCTTCCAATTTGTCAGGAGCAGCGGACAAGGTTGTTGGCGGATGGGGAATCGACGGCATAACCACCTTCCAACGTGGTTTCCCGCTCAAGATTACTTGGGCCGGTGATTCCACCTCTCTGGAAAAGGCCGGATTTGGCATTGGCAACATACGTCCTGACGTTGTTGCCGGATGCGACAAAAAAGCGGGCGGCGGCACGGTTGCCAATTGGTTCAATACGACCTGCTTTGCCGCTCCGCCGCAGTGGGGCTACGGTAACGAGGCTCGCGTGGATTCTACACTCCGGGCGCCCGGAACCAACAACTTCGACTTCGCCATATTCAAGCGGGTGTTGTTTGCCGAGAGATATGGTCTAGAGTTCCGGACAGAGTTCTTCAATCTGTTCAATCATCCTCATTTCGGTGTCCCAGCAACCGGACTGGGATCATCGGGATTCGGTTCGATCACGTCCGATAATGCAGACAGCAACCCACGAGAAATTCAGTTTGCACTGAAGTTTAGATTCTGAGTTGCCTTGCAAAAACCGGACTGGGCATTTTGCCCAGTCCGGTTGTTTTTTTTGTGCTCTTTAAAGTGCTTTTTCACCAAACAGCAGCCGTTTCACCATTTGTGAATCTAGCTGTCCTCCGACCCGCATGAGAAATATCCGCGTCATCGACTACTCCGAAGCCAAGAAGATCATTGACCTGATCGTCGACAAAGCTGCACAGATGCAGAAATCGGTGGTCGTTGCCGTCGCCGATTCGCATGGCGAACTCATCGCCTTTGCCCGCATGGACGGTGCTCCCTTTTCCTCCATCAGAATTGCCGCAAATAAGGCGTATACCGCCGCCCGTGAACGAAAAACCACTAAAGAAATCGGAGAAAAGGTCCGGCACCCTGAAAAGGGACACGACATCGCCTACTACGGCGACTCCAGATTCGTTGGCTGGGGCGGAGGCATTCCCCTTTGGAAGGATGGCGTCGTGGCCGGCGCCGTCGCAGTCAGCGGCCTTTCCTCGGGCGAAGACATCGAGTTAGCCACGCTCGCGGTGGAACTGATCGGCGCCCAGAAACTTCCCTGAAGACGCAACCGAAGATGGTCAACTGAGTTACGACCACCTCATAAGTTCGTTTACGCTCATCGCAACCTGCGGAAAAACTCGATTTTGCACTGGATTCTTGGGTGGCGCAGCGGTTCACCGCTGCGGTAAGTGCATTGCCTTGATCCGGCTTTAGCCGCTGAGGGCGCACGTTCTGCCCGGGGATGAGTCTTTCCGCAGCCTCTTCAGCCGTGCCGCTTCGAGCCGCATAAACACTGGGCCCTAGCCCCTGAGGGAGCTGCTCGTGTCGCCTGAAATCGGTTTCTGAAACACGCCCCAGTCAGGTTTCGTTTTCTCAACCTATCTCACTTGGCGCTTACAAAATCTCCTGTGGTCGCGTTAATCACGCCGATGCCCTTTCTGTTAGTCGCGCTCGTGCCGTAAATGACGTACCAGAAGGGAACGTTCTGCTTCGGCTCCTTGAGTAAGTAGTACGTGATGCCCTGCTGTGGGTCCTTCTTCAGGATAACGTCGCCCCCGTGTTGCTGCGCGATCGCGGCCGCCTTATCCGTATCGATCTTCAGCAGGAACGATGAAAAGGCAAGACTGGCGGATTCGGCGTTGTACGCGACTTCGGCCCCCTCGGGTGAAACTCCGAACGGTGGCGCACCCGCCTCACGGCTTCCGGAGCAAACGATGGTCTTGACCGTGCGGCGACTGGGCGAGCCAAAGTACCCTCTCCAGATGGCGGACTTTCCGTCCTGGCCGTTGGTTTCTTTAGTTGGAACCGATTCCAGCCGAGCCGGCTGCGCATCCGGTGCCCACTTCAAGGCGAGACCCATCATTCGGTTGAATGCCTGCTGGCCGGTGTACAGGACAGGCTCCTTAGTTTGCGGCTGTGCGGCCGCTGCCGGCTGTGCGGGCGTACTCTCCGTCGGCTTGCTTGAGCTGCACCCCGCAGTCAGGATTGCAACGCTGATTAAACTAAGGGCAAATGCAAAACGATATAATTTCACGGTCCGTTCCTCCAAGATTGTTTTCAACCCGTATCCTCATTATCTAAAACAGGTATCTGATCCTTCAACTCTGAATCGCGCCAATTGTACAGCTTGGGAGCCGTAATTTCCTCATTGACTTTTGAGAGCGCCACCCAGTGTATACCCATCCCGCGCCTTTGCAACATCGTGAAATGTGCGCGGATTTGTTATATGGGAGGCACACCTGCCGGTAACCGCCGAAGAGTACTTTTGATGTGATCCAGCATCCGCGCAACCCCTTGCCTGGAAGTAGAATCTGATTAAGTAGGAGCGCGCCGTCCTTAGGTACATAGGCTCCTCGCTCGAGACTGCACTCCCACCTTCGAAGGGAGGTACAGATTATGAGCACATTCGGTCCGATTGGGTCTCTCCTCGCATTTGCCGCTTTCATCGGTCTCGCTCTCACGCCAATCCCAGTCTTCGCCCAGCACGGCGGTGGCGGCGGTTCTCATGGGGGCGGAGGCGGTGGAGGCTTCCATGGGAGCGGAAGCGGTGGAGGCTTCCATGGTGGCGGCGGATCGTATGGCGGCGCGCGCTCTATTGGCGGAGGAGGTTACCACGAAGGCGGTGGCTCTCGCGTTGGATCATCCGCGGGTCGTGAAGGGGCGGGCAGCCGCTCCTACGGCGGCTCTGCATCCGGCCGCGGTTCCAACTCGTTAGCCAATCATGCATCGAATCTTCGTCCCGCCATCAGCGATGGCCAGTGGCATTCGTTCGGCAACTCCGGTAGTTCCGTGCGGTCCGGTGAAGGCCGCAATTCCGGAGGCCGGGCGAACTCAAGTCTCTCTGCTCGTAACGTCGGAGCTTCTGATGGCGCTTGGCACTCTTTCGGCGCGTCCAGTGGCGCGTCCGATTTCGTCGGCGGAACCGCCCGCGCCGTGCCCGGTTTCGGCTTCCGTGGCGCTGGTTGGAGAGGCGGTTGGCGCGGCTACGGCTGGGGAGGTGGTTGGGACTGGGGCTGGGGAGTTTGGGGCTTCGGCTTCGGATGGCCATACTGGGGGGTCGGCTGGAATCCTTGGTGGTACGACCCGTACTGGTATGCCCCCTCGGCTTACGCTTACCCGGACTACAGCGACGACTGGGGCGACAATCCGCCGTACCGTCCGGACTTGTAGCACGACCACGACTCGTCGGGAAGCGATCCGCGGTTGCCAAATTCGTATTGCTTAGATCCCGTGTGTTCAACCCAGCGGTCGGGTTAGTCTGCCTGTTCTTTCCCACTTGTTACTAACTTGATTCTTAACCACACGGAGTCAGCCGCTCTATGACTGTCCCAACGCGATTCCCAGCCTCGCTATTCGTAGCGCAGACTTTCGACCGGATCGAGTTGAGAAGCGCGTATGGCGGGAAGCGTACCGAACAGGATTCCGACCAGCGAGGAGACGACGATGGCGATGATAGCGGAGAGTCCCGAGATAGGGATCTTATAGGGCGTGAAGAAGTGAACGGAATAGGGGATGGCGAGTCCGATGACGATGCCGAGGACGCCGCCGATGGTGGAAATGAGAATGGCTTCGGAAAGGAACTGGAAGCGGATCTCGCGGTTGGTGGCGCCGACCGCTTTGCGGATGCCGATCTCGCGAATGCGAGCGCTCACGGTGGCGAGCATGATGTTCATGATGCCAATGCCGCTGACCAGCAGCACGACCAGCGACACCGCCAGCAGAACCAGAGTCATGGCGGTTGCGACTTTGTCGGCCATCGAAACCAGTTGCGTCAGGTTCCTGACGCTATAAACGGATTCTGGCCGATGGCGCGATCGAATCACGCGCTGAACCTGTGCCGTAATCGGCACCACCAGCGAAGCATCGGCAGCCGAAAAGAAAATCTCTTTTACGGTTGGCGTTTCCTGAAAGTAACGGATCACGGTGTAGGGAATCAGCATCGTGTTCTCCGTCACCTCCGATTGCTCGAGCGTGTCCACCCGCTCGCGGAAGACCCCAATGATGGTGAAGGGCAAGCCGCTCAACTTCACCGTCTTTCCCAGCGAAGCTTCCTCGGAACCGTAAAGCTGGATCGCGAGTTTCGGGCCGATGACGCCGACCTTGTTGTGAGCTTGGGAATCCTGGTTGTCGAAGAAGCGTCCCGACAGGATGACCAGGTTACGAATCTGTTCGTACTCCGGGTAAACCCCCATGATCTGCAGATCGCGCTCTTTGCCGCCGCCCACGGCCACGCGCTCGTTGAGCGGAAGCACGGGCGAGGCGTAGGCGATGCCATCAACCTGGTGCTGCACCGCTTCCATGTCTTGAATAGTCAGAGCATCGCTGCCGGTATTGGAGATGCGCCCCCCGCCACTTTCGTACTCGGCATAAATCCAGTTCGACCCGATCGATTGAATCTGGTTCAGAAGGTATTGCTTACCGGTGAGGCCGATGGTAGTGACCAGGATCAGGGACGCGGTTCCGATGACCATGCCGAGAGCCGTCAGAGCGAACCGGACCTTGTTGCTCATGAACGTCTCGTAGGCAAAAATAAAGATCTCGCCGAACGCCAGGTTGGCTCGCTCTGGTTGGGAAGTAGTATTGGCCATGCGTATGCTTAGATGCTACGAGGGGTTGATGCGGGCCGCAAGCGCTATCCCGGCTTCCTGCCGCGGAAGTTTTCTGTTGTAATTCTCTGTGCGCATCGACAAATGGATCATCCTACTCTGAACATCAAACGTATCGTCGGCCGCATCTTCGGCCTGCTGCTGTTGTCCGCCCTCGCGCTCCTGATTCATGGCTATCATCCCTACGCGGAAGACGCCGAGATTTACCTTCCCGGGGTTTTGAAGATCCTGAATCCCAGCCTGTTTCCGGCGAATGCGGAGTTCTTTGGCGAACATGCCGGGCACACCCTGTATCCGCATCTGATTGCCTTTTCGGTTCGCGCCACGCATTTGCCCTTGCCCTGGGCCGCTTTATTGTGGCAGCTCATCTCTATCTTTTTGTTGCTGGCGGCAAGCTGGCGCCTGGCATCGGCCTTGTTCGAGTCGGAATCGTCCGCGGATGAGATCGCGCGTTGGGCAGCGGTCGCATTGATGACCGCGTTGCTGACCTTGCCCATTGCCGGGACCGCGCTCTACATCCTCGACCAATTTGTGAATCCGCGAAACCTGGCCGCGTTTGCGGCTCTGTTTGCCGTGGCGGAAGTGCTGCACCGAAAGTACTGGAGAGCGACGTTGTGGCTGGCATTTGCCGCCGCCATGCATCCCTTCATGGCGAGCTTTGCGATTTTATTTTGTGTGTGGATCATCTTGCTCGATCAAGTTCGTCCGCATTTTTTGGGATTTGCCGCTGCGCTTCCCTTCGGTATTACATTCCAGCCTCCGCCGCCCGCTTATCACGAGGTCGCGTTGCGCCAGCGTTCGCACTTCGTCCTGCGTTGGGAATGGTACGAGTGGCTGGGAGTAATCGGTCCGGTGCTCCTGTTCTGGTGGTTGGGGAGTTGGGCGCGACGGCGCGGCATGAAGAACCTGGAATTGATATCGAGAGCGATGGTGCCGTTCGTGCTGGTCGCGTCGGCAGCGGCCATCGGACTCGGCATCCCCGCCCGCTTCGAGGCTCTGGCGCGGCTCCAACCCTTGCGCTGCATGGCATTGTGCTACATGGTGCTGGTGGTAGCGGGCGGTGGATTGCTAGGACGATACCTGCTGCAGCGGCACTGGTGGCGCTGGTTGCTGCTGTTTGTTCCGCTAAGTCTCGGAATGTATTTTGCGCAGCTGCAGGTGTTTCCGGCGAGTGCGCACATCGAGTGGCCGTGGGCGCAGCCGCGCAATCCGTGGGCGCAAGCTTTTGTGTGGATTCGCGGAAATACGCCGGTAGATGCCCTCTTTGCTCTGAATCCCGCGCACATGGATCTGCCGGGTGAAGACGAAATTGGATTTCGCGCGCTGGCCGAGCGCAGCATGTTGGCCGACCTGGTCAAGGACAAGGGAGCATGTTCGATGTTTCCTCCGCTTTCGGTACGGTGGGCCGAACAAATTGCGGATCAGAAAAACTTTAGGCAGCTCGGCACCGAGGATTTCGAACGGCTGCGGCAGAAATACGGAGTCAGCTGGGTCGTGCTGGAACAGCCCACTCCAGATAAAAACATTTCGGCGGTGACCGCGGGCCTGGAATGCCCTTACCAGAATTCGGCGGTGCGAGTCTGCAAGCTCAACTGAACAGATGATCTAGGAAACTCTGATTAAGGGAGCCGGATTTCTTTGAAAGGGCATGGCTTTGCCATGCCGTCAGAACCCGCTGAACAAGCGGTTCTAGCCACCGAGGTCGCTCTCTTACGGACTCGGTGGCGACTGGCTCTGAGATGCTTGCGCAGGAGCGGTCCCCGACAGCTGGGCCTGTCGTGAAATAATCTGCTGCGAACTGGGGAGGGTCGAGGAATCCCAACCCCCGCCGAGTGCTTCGATCAATTGCACGCTGTCCACAATTTGCTCGATCCGCAGGTTCACGGCTGTCTGCTGATTGCTGAAGAGCGTGGTCTGGGCCGTAATCACGTTGAGGTAGGGGTCGATGCCGAGTCGGTAGCGGTCCGTGGCTAGCGTAAGGCTGCGCTGCGCGGACCCGATCGCGGTGTCCTGTTCCTGAATTTCCTGGGAAAGAACGCGAAGGGATGAAAGATTATCCTCGACTTGCTGGAACGCGGTGAGGACCATGTTCCGATAGTTGGCGACCGTCTCATCGTATAGCGCGCGATATTGTTCGACCGTGGCACGACGCAGACCGCCATCGTAAATCAACTCGGATATAGCCGGCCCGACGGACCAGAATCTGCTCGGCCAGGTAAACCAGCTCGAGCCCTTCGTGCTTTGAAACCCGAAAGAAGCACTCAGCGTCACGGTTGGATAATAAGCGGCCTTTTGGACGCCGATCAGCGCGTTGGCCTGAGCCATCAGGCGCTCGGATGCGGCGATGTCTGGGCGGCGCTCCAGCAATTGCGAGGGTACGCCAAACGGAATCGCGGGTGGCGGAGTTTTCAAGGGCTCGACGGCGATCGAAAAAGAAGACGCAGGTTGACCGACCAGGAGCGCAATCGCATGTTCGTATTGCGACCGCAGAATGCCAATATTGGTGTCGAGTGCGCGGGTGGCTTCCAGCTGAGTTTCGGCCTGCGCGACGGACTCGTCGGAATCGATGCCGGTTTCATACAGCGCCTTGGTCAGTTTCAGGGACTCTTCATAAGCCACCACGGTCGAATCCAGCAGTTGTTTCAGAGCGTCCTGCCCGCGCAGCTGGAAGTAATCGACCGCCAGTTCCGCTTGCGCCGTCAGGCGTGTATTCTCCAGGTCGGCGGCGCTGGCCTGCGCGTTGGCGACGTTGGCGCGAACCTGGTTGCGGACGCGTCCCCACAAATCGGGCGTCCAGGAGGCATCGAAGGGCAGAGAGTATTCGTTGAAAGTGCCGGCGCTCGTCCCGCTCGAACTACTGGGCTGGCGCTGCCGAGTGATGCTGGCGCCGGCGGTCACCGTCGGGAAATACTGTGCGCGCGCCTCCCGCACCAGGGCGCGGGCCGCCATGAAGTTAGCGAACGCAGCGGCGACGTTTTGATTGGATACGTTGACTTGCTCTTCAAGCGTGTTCAGTTGGGTATCGCCAAGAATCTCCCACCACTTGCCGTGGAGAGCGCTGTCCTGTGGTTGCGCGACTTTCCAGCCATCCATTTTCTTAAGATCGTCGGGAGTAACTTCTTTATAAGCTCCCGGCGCCTGCATCGTGGGGCGATTGTATTTCGGGCCGACAACGCAGCCTTGCAAGAGCAAGAGGAAGACGAGTGCGCCGCAGAGCAGCGCGGTCGCAGCGCGTATTTTGTTCGTTGGCTTCATCACCGTCTCAGACTCCTTGCCGTGGCTCTGTCGACAGTGGAGCACCGGCGTCCTCGCCCGGCCAGACGGGGTGGCTCCACCGTTTCCGATCTTGAATTCGCGTGCCGCGTCAGAGCTTGTCATCCGAACGACTCAATTTGTCTTTGCGCTTCGAGCTTGCCGTGAGAGCGAAGCCACTTGACTCGCAAGCGGTCGAGCGAGAGATAAACGACCGGCGTGGTGTAAAGCGTCAGCATTTGGCTCAGAATCAGGCCGCCGATAATGGTGATGCCGAGAGGATTGCGAAGCTCCGAACCCGTGCCTCGGCCGAACGCCAGCGGCATAGCGCCAAACAGCGCAGCCATGGTCGTCATCAGAATAGGCCGAAAGCGCAGAATGCAAGCCTTATAAATGGCATCCCGAGGGCTCATGCCTTCGCTGCGTTCGGCGGCCAGCGCAAAGTCAATCATCAGAATGGCATTCTTCTTCACGATACCAATTAAGAGAATAACGCCGATGATCGCGATAATGCTAAGGTCCTTGTGAAAAATCATGAGTGCAAGAACCGCGCCCACTCCCGCGGAAGGAAGCGTGGAAATAATCGTGAGGGGATGGATGTAACTCTCGTAGAGAATCCCCAGCACGATATAGACGGCCATGAGAGCGGTGATAATGAGAAAAGGTTCCGTCGCCAGCGACGACTGAAAGGCCTGAAGCGTGCCCGAGAACATGCCGGTAATGGTATTGGGCATGCCGATTCTCTGTTCCATTTCGACGATCGCCCGGGAAGCATCGCTGAGAGCCACACCCGGAGCCAGGTTGAAGGAAATGGTCACCGAGGGATACTGCCCCTGGTGATTCACCGCCAGCGGAGCCGTCGAAGGTTCGTAATGCGCCACGGCGCTAAGCGGAACGACCTTCCCCTGCGCGGCCCGTATATACACATCGTTTAAATCCACCGGCGATTGCCAGTGCTTCGGTGCCACTTCGAGCACCACATGGTACTGGTTGATGTTCGTATACATGGTCGAAACCTGGGCTTGGCCGAAGGCTTCGTAGAGCGAGTTGTCGAGCGTCTGTGGTGTAATGCCAAGGCGCGAGGCGGTCTCGCGGTCATAGGTAAGCATGGCCTGGAGACCGCTGTTCTGCTGGTCTGTATTGACGTCGGTGAGAATCCGCAATTTCCGCATCTGCTGCAGCAGCACCGGGCCCCACTGCACCAGATCCTGTAAATTGTCGCTCTGAATGGTGTACTGAAACTGGGCGCTGCTTTGCCTTCCGCCGATGCGCAGATCCTGTCCGGCTTGCATGAAAGTGTTTGCGCCAGCGACCGAAAGAAGCTTTGGACGCAGACGGTCGATGATCTGGTTGGAGCTCGCATGGCGTTCTGCCAGAGGCTTCAGGCCCATGAAGATGAAGCCGCCATTGGTGGGGCCGCCGCCGCCCGTGAACGCCATGACGTTCTGCACGCCCGGATCCGTTTTGACCACATCGACGATGCGCTGCGTGGCCTGTTGCATGGCCTGAAAGGAAGTGTCCTGCGAGCCCTGGATGCCGCCGAAGGCGACGCCGTTATCCTGCTGTGGAAAGAATCCTTTAGGGACGATCCAAAAAAGGTAGAAGTTGCATGCGATGGTGAGGCCGAGCACGGCCAGCGTCAGATGCGAGTGTTCCAGGACCCAGCCCAAGCTGCGCTCGTAGAGCCCGAGGATCGAATTGAAGGCGCGCTCGCTGGCGCGGGACGCTTTGCCGTGCCGCTCATCCTGAAGATTCTTCAACAGGCGAGAGCACATCATCGGCGTCGTGGTTAGAGAAATGCCAAGCGATACCAGGATGGCGACCGAGAGAACCACGGCAAATTCGCGAAACAGCCTCCCGACGATGCCACCCATCATCAGAATCGGGATGAAGACGGCGACCAGAGAGATGCTGATGGACAGAACGGTAAAGCCGATCTCGCTGGCGCCCTTAAGCGCCGCTTGCATCGGCGGCATGCCCTGCTCGAGATAGCGGGTGATGTTTTCGATGACCACAATCGCATCGTCCACCACAAAGCCGGTTGAAATCGTGAGCGCCATGAGCGAGAGATTGTCGATGCTGTAGTGAAAAAGGTACATCACGCCAAAGGTGCCGATCAGGGAAGCGGGGACGGCGACACTGGGAATCAAGGTGGCGCGAACGCTTCGCAGGAAGACGAACACCACCAGAATCACAAGGGAAATCGAGATCATCAGCGAGCGCTCGACATCGCGAACGGAAGCGCGAATGGTGAGGGTGCGGTCGAGCACAATTTCGGTGTCAATGGCGGAAGGGATCGAGGCCTTGAGCGCCGGAAGGGCGGCGCGGATACGGTCCACGGTTTCGATAATGTTGGCGCCGGGCTGGCGGAAAATAATGATGAGGACGGAAGCCTTGCCGTTGACGAAGCCAGCCGCGCGCACGTTCTCCGTGGAGTCCTGGACGTTCGCGACATCGGACAACTTGATGGCGGCGCCATTGTGGTAGCCGACCACCAACGGCATGTAGTCGACCGCCTTGAGAAGCTGATCGTTGGTTACGATGTCCGCGCTGGTTGTGCTATTCGCGATCTGGCCCTTGGGACTATTGGCATTCTGCCGGCTCAGCATGGCGGCGACGTCCTGCAAGCCCAGACCATAGCCGTTGAGTTGCGTCGGATTCACGTCCACCCGCACTGCCGGTAGCGAACTACCGCCCACACTCACCTGCCCGACGCCCTGAAGCTGAGAAAGACGCTGCTGCATGATGGTGGATGCCGCGTCGTAAAGCTTGCCGCGGTCATACACAGCCGACGTAAGCGCCAGAATCATGATCGGAGCATCCGCCGGGTTGACCTTGCGATAGGTGGGATTGCCCGGGAGATTCGAGGGCAAGTAACTGCGCGCGGCGTTGATGGCGGCTTGGACGTCGCGAGCCGCTCCATCGATGTTGCGGTTCAAATCGAACTGCAACGTGACGTTGGTGGTGCCCAGATAACTGGACGACGTCATTTCCGTGATGCCGGCTATTCTCCCGAACTGGCGCTCCAAGGGAGTCGCGACCGAGGAAGCCATAATCTCCGGACTCGCTCCCGGCAAAGCTGCGCCCACCGAAATCGTAGGAAAATCGATCTGCGGCAACGGCGAGACGGGCAATTCCCGAAAGGCCACGGCCCCTGCCAGCACAATGGCCGCGGTCAGGAGGGTAGTGGCGACGGGCCGCCGAATAAATGGAGAAGACAGACTCATTGGTAATTCATCGGTATTAATCTGCCGGGACCGCCTCAGGTCCGCTATCCGGCGCGCGGCGCGAAGAATAACGATGCGCGAGCCGGTCGAAGAAGATGTAAATCACCGGAGTGGTATAGAGCGTCAGCACTTGGCTCAACAGCAAGCCGCCAACCATCGAGATGCCCAAGGGGCGGCGAAGCTCCGAGCCAATTCCGGTCCCGAGGGCGAGTGGCAAGCCCGCCAGCAACGCGGCCATCGTAGTCATCATGATGGGACGAAACCGCAAGAGGCAGGCTTCATAAATCGCGGCTTCCGGCTTCTTGTGGTCTTTGCGCTCCGCCTCCAGAGCGAAGTCGATCATCATGATTCCGTTCTTTTTGACGATACCGATCAGAAGGATGATTCCGATAAGCGCGACCACGCTGAGTTCCTGGCGGCAAATCAACAAGGCCAGAATCGCACCTACTCCGGCCGAGGGCAGAGTCGACAGAATGGTGAGCGGATGTATGAAGCTCTCGTAGAGAACGCCGAGCACGATATAAACGGTCACCAGAGCGGCGAGAATCAACAGCGGTTCGTTCGACAAGGAAGCTTGAAATGAAGCCGCCGTGCCCTGAAACGCGCCCTGTACGCTAAGCGGCATGCCAATTTCCCGCTGCGCCTTGTCGATGGCCTTGGTAGCTTCGCCCAGCGACGCATTCGGCGCCAGGTTGAAAGAGATGGTCACAACGGGAAATTGTCCCTGGTGATTGACGGACAGGGGACTGCTCTTCATTTCGAACCGCGTGATGGCGCTCAGCGGAATAGCGGCGCCGTTTACCGTCGTCACCGCGCTGGGATTGGCGGAGCCCGAACTGGCAAGGGTGTTCGGGGAAGCGGAAGGGCTCGGCGCAGCCGAGGAGGCGGAATTCCCGGAAGCCGTGGTCGCGGTGACCGTCTGCGTGCCGGAAGAGCCGGTCGTGAGCGCACCTGAAGCCAGAGCCGAACGAACGTAGATGTCTTGCAATTTCGACGGGTTCTTCTGAAATTCGGGTTGCGTCTCCAGCACGATGTGGTACTGGTTCACCTGCGTATACAGTGTCGAAACCTGCCGTTGCCCGTAAGCATCGTAGAGCATCTGGTCGATCGCCTGCGGCGTGATGCCCATACGGGAGGCGGTCACCCGGTCGATGGTGAGAGAGGCGGCGAGACCGGAAGTCTGCTGGTCGGTCGCCAGGTCGCGAAGCTCCGGAATCGCCTGCAGTTTGGCCATGAGCTTGGCCGTCCAGTAATTCAGTTCGCGTTGATCGGGATCTTCGAGGGTGTACTGATATTGCGTGCGGCTCACGCGATCTTCGACGGTGAGGTCCTGCACCGGCTGCATGTAGAGCGTGATGCCATCGATCTTTTCCAGACTTGGCTGGAGGCGCCGGATGATATCCGAAGCGTTGGTCTTGCGCTCTTCCAGCGGTTTCAAATTGATTTGGATGCGCCCGCTGTTCAAGGTCGTGTTGGTGCCGTCGATGCCGATGAAGGAAGAGAGACTCTCTACCGCGGGATCCTGCAAAATCAAATGGGCGAGTTCCCTCTGCTTTTCCGCCATGGCAGGAAAGGATACGGACTGCCCGGCTTCCGAAATGCCCTGAATGATCCCCGTGTCTTGCACCGGGAAGAAACCTTTCGGGATGATGATGTAGAGAACGATCGTCAGCACCAGCGTGCCCGCGGCCACAAGAAGAGTAGCGGTCTGGCGTTTCAACACCCACTGCAAGGTTCTCCCATAGAAGGCAATGGTGCTTTCGAAAGCGTGCTCTGAAGCCACGTAGAAGCGGCTCTGCTTGCGCCCGTGTGTGCTTTTCAAAAGGCGCGAACACATCATGGGCGTGAGCGTCAGCGAGACCACCGCCGAGACCAGGATGGTCACGCTCAAGGTGATGGCAAATTCGCGGAAAAGCCGGCCGACGATGTCGCCCATGAAGAGCAGGGGAATCAACACCGCAATCAACGAAATGGTCAGCGATACGATCGTGAACCCGATCTGCTCCGAGCCTTTAAGCGCCGCTTCGAGCGGCGGATCGCCCTCTTCGATGAACCGTATGATGTTCTCGATCATGACGATGGCATCATCGACCACGAAGCCCGTCGAAATCGTGAGGGCCATCAGCGTGAGGTTGTTCAAACTGAAGCCCGCGAGATACATGATGCCGAACGTCCCCACGATGGAGAGCGGGACGGCAACGCTGGGAATCATGGTGGCGGAAACATTGCGCAAGAACAGAAAAATGACCATGACCACCAGCGCCACGGTGAGCATGAGTTCGAACTCGACATCTTGGACGGACGCCCGGATGGTAGTGGTGCGGTCGGTCAATACATCCACTTGAACGGCTGAGGGGAGATTGCTCTTGAGGACGGGAAGCAATCTCTTAATGCGGTTGACCACCTGAATGATGTTCGCGCCGGGCTGACGTTGAATGTTGACGATCACCGCGGGCGTTTCGTTCATCCATGCCGCTTGCCGATTATTTTCCACGTCGTTGTCGACCGTAGCCACATCCGAGAGTCTTACCGGCGACCCGTTGTGGTAGGCGATGATGACTTGCGCGAAATCGGATGCGGTGAGCAGTTGGTCGTTCGACTGAATCTGGTAATCCTGTTGCGGCCCGTCGAAGTTGCCCTTCGCCTGGTCGAGGCTGGTCTGCTGCAGGGCCGTGCGCACATCCTCCAGATTGATGCCGTATGAGGAAAGCGCGGTGGGATTCACGCGCACCCGCACGGCCGGCTTTTGCCCGCCACTGATGCTGACCAGTCCCACGCCGGGGAGTTGTGAGATTTTTTGCGCGAAGCGCGTGTCGGCGAGATCTTCCACCTGCGACAGCGGAATCGATTTGGAAGAAAGCGCTAGGGTGAGAATCGGCGTGTCCGCTGGATTCGTCTTGCTATAGATCGGCGGGACCGGCAGATCGGAAGGCAGATAGGTTTGGGCGGCGTTGATCGCGGCTTGCACTTCCTGCTCGGCGACGTCGATATTCAGTTCGAGGGAAAACTGCAAAACGATGACGGAGCTCCCATCCGAACTCGTGGAAGTCATCTGATTGAGGCCCGGAAGTTGACCGAACTGCCGCTCCAAAGGCGCGGTTACGGCCGAGGCCATCACGTCGGGACTGGCGCCGGGATAAAACGTGACGATCTGAATGGTGGGGTAGTCGACCTCCGGCAGCGCCGATACGGGCAACTGGAGATAGGCAACAAAGCCAGCGAGCAATATGGCCGCCATCAAGAGCGACGTCGCGACCGGCCGCAAGATAAATGGACGAGAGGGACTCACTGATGCGGGGCTCCGTTTTTGCTTCCGGAGGCTCCACTGCGGGCTCCCGACGGAGCGGGTTGGTTCTCATTATTCTGGCCGGTTTGACGCGGCTGGCCCTGGCTCTGTCCCTGTCCAGAAGCTCCGCCGCTGCCGTTCGTGGGCGCGCGCACCGCAACTTTCGCGCCATCCAGAAGCTTGTCGAATCCACTCACCGCCACCACTTCCTGCGGTTCCACGCCTTGCACGGCGGTCACCGCCCCATCCGTAGTACTGGGGACAATCGTCCGCATCGAGGCGGTCTGGTCGCTCTTGATCGCGTAGACAAAAGCCCCTTGGGCGTTGCGCTGAATCGCCGGAGCAGGAATCAGAGTCACGTTGTGTTGCGTGTCGACCAGCAGTTTGACGTTCACGAACTGGCTCGCGAAGAGAGCGTTGTCCTTGTTGTCAAAGATAGCTTTGAGTTTCAAGGTTCCCGTGGTTGGGTCGATGACATTGTCGAGAGTCAGTAGCACGCCCGATGCCAGCTTCGTGCTTCCTTCACGGTCGAAAGCGTCCACCGTCAGTTTCTTTCCCTTGAGCAACTGCTGTTGAATCTGGGAGAGATGATCTTCCGCGATGCTGAAAATAACTGTAATGGGCTGAAGCTGCGTGATTACCACCAGGGCAGTGGTGCTGTTGGCCTGCAAGATATTTCCCGGATCGACCAGCCGCAGTCCCACGCGCCCCTCTATGGGCGCGGTGATATGCGTGTAGACCAGATTGACCTTGGCATTCGCGAGCATGCCCTCGTCGTTTTTCACCGTGCCTTCGTCTTGCAGCACGACCTGCTCTTGATCGTCAACTTGCTGCTTGGCGATGGCGTTACGATTGAGGGCTTGCCGGTACCGTTCCAAATCGATCTTGGCTTCCGTCAAGACTGCCTGATCGTGCGCCAGTTGTCCTTCGACTTGAGTTAACGCCGCTTGATAAGGGCGCGGATCGATTTCAACCAGCGGATCGCCCTTCCGCACCATTTGCCCTTCGTGATAGTAGACCTGCGTAATCTCGCCTTGCACCCGGCTGGTTACCGTCACCGTGTAAACCGGCGTCACCGTGCCCAAGGCGTTCAAGTAAATCCCGATGTCGCCCTGGTGCGCCACCGCCGTCGTTACTATAACTGGCCGGGAGGCTGCGTCGCCGCCCGCTTTCGCTTCGGGGGCAGCCCCGGACCGCTGCCACAGCACCACGCCGCCAACGATAACGACTGCGACGATCAGCCAGATCCACCAACGGCTCTTGGCTGGGGTTACATTCTCGGTTGGATCGTGCTCAGATTCCTTCGAAACAACTCCGTCAGATACTTGTTCCGTCACTCGCTCTCCTCAATTGACAAGGAACAACAGCTCTCTATTAGTAGCGTTCTGGTGAATCTTATCATCTATTACACTACCCCTTTTCGACGCGCGAGAGAGCAAATCGTGCCGAGTTTTTTTGTGAAGAATTGTCAACGCGCCAGCGTCCGGGCGGGTTTGCCGACGGGTATAATTCAGCGAGTGATCCCGTTCGAAGTTAGTAAATCCGGCAATGGAACCAGCCCTTGGCTCCGTCGAATCATTCTGAGGATATTGTTGGCGGCGTTGGCCCTGCTGGGAATCGCATACGGTGCCGACTTTTGCGTGTTTCGATATCGTCTGGCCGCAAGGCGCCAGCCCTTTGGCACTGTAACTGTCGAACACTATTACGAGGTGGCTCACAAAGACGGGAAAGCCGAGCTTATTTTTGATCCGCCGGTGCAGAAAACCTGCGTGCACAGCCTCTTCCCGCACTCCGGCGATCCTCCCTGCTGGTTTCTAACCCGGCATGCCGAGCCGAAGACCGACATCTAACCATCTCCGGGCAGAGACGTGCTTCAAATCACAGTCTTCTAGCTCCGCGCCGGAGTACAATCGCGCCTTTGAATCTGCCTGATCCCAAGGCCGATCTCAGCGGGAGGTTCTGTGTCAGATCAACTCTTCGGAGCCATGCTCCAAAGCATCATCGACGGCGCGCCCGATAAAGCTGCGGAATTGGCGCGGCAGGCTCTGGCCGACGGCGTCGATCCTCTCGAGGCCGTGAACCGTGGATTTGCCGTCGGCATCACCTTCGCCGGCGATCAATTCGGCTGCGGCCAGATGTTCCTGCCCGATCTGCTCGCGTCGGCCGAGGCGATGAAGGCTGCCATCAATGTCCTTGAACCGGAGATGCTGAAGCGCGGCTCGCAGCGCGAAGCTCTGGGCAAGGTCGTCCTCGGCACCGCCCGCGGCGACATTCACGACATTGGCAAGAACCTGGTTGCTACCATCCTTTCCGCCAGCGGATTCCAGATTTTCGATTTGGGCACCAGCGTGACTCCCGAGCAGTTCGTCGCCAAGGCCAAAGAGGTTGATGCCGACATCGTCGGTGTCTCCGCTTTGCTGACCACGACCATGGCCGGCCAGAAAGCCGTGATCGAAGCGCTCGATCGCAATGGTTTGCGGCCACGCGTAAAAGCGATAGTCGGCGGCGCCGCTGTCACGTCGAAGTGGGCGGCTGAAATCGGCGCCGACGGCTACTCCCGCAACGCCATCGATGCCCTCGAATTGGCAAAAAGTCTGATGAGTAAAGGAACGGCACAGGCATGAGACCCAGAATTCAACTACTTAGTCCCGAACTCATCGGACGCATTCTGCGCGAAGCGTTCGAACTGCTGATGAACCCTGGAGTTCGCGTGGGCTCGGCAGTAATCGAGCAACTGCAGTCGGCGGGAGTTGAAGTGCATAACGGAGTAGCGCGCATACCTGAGTCGCTAGTCCGTCGGTGCCTGGCATCGGTCCCACGAGACTTCTACCTGTACAACCGTCAGGGAGAGAAAGCCGTTCATTACGGCGGCGACGACGTGCACTTCGATCCGGGCTCGTGCTGCGTGCAAATGCTCGATCCCGACACGCTGGAAGCGCGGTCATCCGAGACTCGCGACTTGGTGCGCATCGTTCAAGTAACAGAAACGTTGCCGCAGTTCGCCGCGCAATCGACGGCCGTCGTGTGCAACGATGCCGTGGTCGGCAACGATATCGTTGGCAGCCATAACGACGCGCCCAGCGCGATCGGCGATCTCTATCGCCTCTTCGTAGTTCTGCAGCATTCCGACAAGCCCGTGGTGACCGGATCGTTCTCCGCTGCCGGACTGCAGGGAATGATCGAATTACTCGCCGCCGATAGTGGCAGTCTCGAGAACTTGCGCCTGCAGCCGCGCGCAGTTTTTGACGTGTGTTCCTCGCCGCCGTTGAACTGGTCGGAGTTCGGCTCGCACAATCTGCTCGACCTGGCCCGCGCCGGCGTGCCCGCGGAAATCGTCTCCATGCCGCTGGCCGGCGGTACGGCTCCGGTGACGCTGGCTGGTTCGGTAACGCAACATGCCGCCGAAACCCTGGCAGGCATCACTCTGCATCAACTCGCTGGCCCGGGCTCGCCGATAGTCTGGGGAGGCGCCCCTGCCATCTTCGACATGCGTACCGGAGGCGCGCCCATGGGTGCGGTGGAAACGGCCATGCTGAACATGGCGTGCGCCGAAGTTGGCAAGCATCTCAGCCTGCCGACCCACGGCTATCTGGTCGCGACCGATTCCAAGTTTGTGGATGCTCAAGCCGGCGCGGAGAGCGCCCGCTCCGCGATGCTGGGAGCGCTAACGAGCATCAACATGATCTCGGGAGCGGGCATGATCGAATCTCTCGCTTGTTTCAGCGTCGAAAAGCTGGTCATCGACGCCGAGTCGATCGCCTCGGCGCAGCGACTGGTGCGAGGTATTGAAGTTCGAGGAGAAACTCTAGCCACCGCCATGTTCGCGCAGACCGGCCTCTCTGGAGAGTTTCTCAAGCTGAACGAGACGCGCGAGCTTTTTCGGCAGGAGCAGCACATACCCTGCCCCGTCATCGATCGCAGCGCGCGCGGCTCGGAGCCGCCGAGCGACATATTCAAGCGAGCCCGTACCCGCGTCGACGAACTGGTGAGCAAGTATCGGAAGCCGTCTCTTCCGGAAGACGTGCTGCGAAAGTTTCAGGCCATCGTCGCCCGCGAAGCAGAGCGCGCACGCACGGCCGCTAGATAATTATCTGCTGCTACGGACGTTCAAAAAATCTCCAGCGAAATCAAAACCGCGAAATAGATTTCCTTCTCGTGCGCTAGCGCAGGTCATGCCCGGAAATTTAAGATAGCAGACAGCAGGAGAAAGGCAGGATTCGATGACTCCCCCAGCCTCGGTAAACTCTGCGCCGCATGGCATTTCTGCTCAGCCACTTGCTCCCGAAGAGCTGCGCAAGATCAACGCCTACTGGCGCGCCGCCAACTACCTTTCCGTCGGCCAGATTTATCTCTATGCCAATCCGCTTCTCCGCGAGCCGCTGAAGATCGAGCACATCAAGCCGCGACTGCTGGGACACTTTGGCACCACGCCCGGCCTGAACTTCATCTACGCCCATTTCAATCGCCTCATCAAGAAGTACGATTTGAATGTCATCTACCTTGCCGGCCCCGGCCACGGTGGCCCCGGGCTGGTCGCGAACACCTATCTGGAGGGCACCTACAGCGAGTTTTATCCGAACATCACGCAAAACCTGGCGGGCCTGCAGAAGCTGTTCAAACAATTTTCTTTTCCCGGAGGAATTCCGAGCCATGCGGCGCCCGAAACTCCCGGCTCCATCCACGAAGGTGGAGAGCTGGGTTATTCGATCATGCACGCTTGCGGCGCGGTGTTCGACAATCCCGACCTGCTCGCCTGCTGCGTGGTCGGAGACGGCGAGTCGGAAACGGGTCCGCTCGCTACGAGCTGGCATGGCAATAAATTTCTGAATCCGGTGCGCGACGGCGCCGTGTTGCCGATTCTCCATCTCAATGGCTGGAAGATCGCGAATCCAACCGTGCTTGCCCGCATGAACGATGAAGAGCTAACCGAGTTCTTCACCGGCCACCACTGGAAGCCATATTTCGTCGAAGGACACGAGCCCGAAGCCATGCATCAACTCATGGCCGGAACGTTGGATGTCATCGTGGAAGAGATTCGATCGATTCAGGATAAAGCCCGAAATGGCGGAGACGCCGGTCTCCCCATCTGGCCGATGATCGTCCTGCGTAGCCCAAAGGGTTGGACCTGCCCGAAAGTGGTCGATGGAAAGCCTGTCGAGGGCACGTGGCGGGCCCATCAAGTGCCGGTGACTGACCTGCAAACCAAGCCAGAACACGTGAAGATCCTCGAAGACTGGATGAAAAGCTATCGGCCCGAGGAATTATTTGACCAGAATGGCAAGTTCATTTCCGAACTCGCCGAACTGGCCCCCAAAGGCGAGCGCAGGATGGGAGCGAACCCCCACGCGAACGGCGGCTTGTTGTTGCGCGATCTGGTCATGCCGGATTTCCGCAATTATGCCGTCAGTGTTCCGAAGCCCGGCACCGGGAATGCCGAAGCCACGCGCGTGCTTGGAGGATTTTTGCGCGACGTGATGAAGTTGAACGCCGACTCCAAAAACTTCCGCGTCTTTGGCCCCGATGAAACGGCCTCGAACCGGCTCGAAGCGCTCTATGAAACTACCGACAAACTCTGGATGGAGCCAATGCTGCCGGTGGACGAACATCTTTCGCAGAACGGCCGTGTGCTGGAAATGCTCAGCGAGCACATGTGCCAGGGCTGGCTGGAAGGCTATCTGCTCACCGGCCGCCATGGTTTCTTCTCCTGCTACGAAGCCTTCATCCACATTGTCGATTCCATGTTCAACCAGCACGCCAAGTGGCTGAAGGTGACGCGCGAGATCGAGTGGCGACGTCCGATCGCCTCGCTCAACTACTTATTGACTTCTCACGTATGGCGGCAGGATCACAACGGATTCACTCACCAGGATCCCGGCTTCATCGATCTTGTGGTGAATAAGAAAGCCGGCATCGTCCGCGTCTATCTTCCGCCCGACGCCAATTGCCTGCTCTCCGTCGCCGATCATTGCCTGCGGAGCCGGCATTACGTCAACGTGATCGTCGCCGGCAAGCAGCCTGCGTTGCAGTTTCTGGATATGGAGTCGGCCATCGAACACTGCACCACCGGCATCGGCATTTGGGAGTGGGCAAGCACCGACAAGGGAGGCGAACCCGATGTCGTGATGGCCTGCGCGGGTGATGTCCCCACGCTGGAAACCTTGGCGGCGGTCGATCTTTTGCGCCAGCATTTTCCCGACCTCAAGATTCGCGTGGTGAATGTCGTCGACCTGATGACCATTGAGCCCTCGACCGAACATCCGCATGGTCTCTCGGATGCCGATTTCGATTCCTTGTTCACGGTCGATAAGCCGGTGATCTTTGCCTATCACGGCTATCCCTGGTTGATTCACCGCCTCACCTATCGCCGGCACAATCACAACAATCTCCATGTGCGGGGTTACAAGGAAGAGGGCACAACCACCACCCCGTTCGATATGGCGGTAATGAACGATCTCGATCGCTTCCACCTAGCCGGGGATGTAGTGGACCGTGTCCCCAGGCTGCAGAAAGTCGGAGGCCACTTCAAGCAGTTGCTGCGCAACAAGCTGGTCGAGCACAAACAATACATTCACGAACGCGGAGACGATTTACCGGAAATCCGCGACTGGACTTGGCCCTACGAATGAAAGTTCTTGTCCTCAACTCCGGCTCCAGCAGCCAGAAGAGCTGTCTCTACGAAATCGGGGACACGCTCCCACTAGATCCACCCAGATGTACGTGGGAGGGTAAGATCGAGTGGGTCGATGGCAAGGCTGAGTACTCGATCAGGAACTCCCGCGGAGCTTCCCGCGAAGACCTGCCATCCGCGGGCTCTCGTCCGCAAGCAATTGAGCGCCTGCTCCAGAGCTTGTGGAGCGGCGACACGCAAGCCATCTCCAAGCCTTCCGAGATCGACGTTGTGGGACACCGCGTGGTCCACGGTGGTCCGGCGCATTTCGAGCCCGCGCTCGTCACCGCGAAAGTCAAGTCCGCGATCGAAGGCGTTTCCGTTTTTGCGCCCCTCCACAATCGCGCCGAACTTCAAGGCATGGAGATCGCCGCGAAATTGTTGGGTCCAGTGCCGCAGGTCGCCGTTTTCGATACCGGCTTTCATCACCACATGCCCTTAGCGGCGGCCACCTATCCCGGTCCGTACGAGTGGTTCGAGCAGGGCATTCGCCGCTACGGATTCCATGGGATCAATCATCAGTATTGCGCCGAGCGCACTGCCGAATTGCTGGGCAAAGATCTGAATTCTCTGAAACTCGTGACTTGCCACCTCGGCAATGGCTGCTCCCTGGCGGCGATTCGCGAAGGTCGAAGCGTGGATACGACCATGGGTTTTACCCCGCTCGAGGGTCTGATGATGGGCACGCGCTCCGGTTCCGTGGACCCTGGCGTCCTTACCTACTTGATGCGGCGCAGACACTTCTTGGACGAGCAACTTGACGACGTGCTCAATAAAAAGTCGGGACTGCTTGGCATCTCGGGAGTTTCCAGCGACATGCGCGAAGTTCTTGACGCCCGCAAAAACGGCAATGATCCCGCAAGAATGGGGCGCGCCAAGCTGGCGCTTGATATGTATGTCCATCGCCTGCAATCGGGAATCGGCGCCATGATTGCCGTGTTGGGAGGAATCGACGCTCTGGTATTCACCGCGGGAGTCGGCGAAAACTCACCCGAAGTTCGCGCTGCCGCCTGTGACAATTTCGCCTTCCTCGGCCTCAGGCTCGACCACGAGAAGAACGCACAATCGCCCATGGACGCGGACAAAGATAGGGATATTTCCACTCTGGATTCGACCGTCCGAGTTCTAATCATTCGCGCGCAGGAAGACTGGATGATCGCTCGCGCCTGCTGGAATCTCGTGCGAGCAACCGCCGCACCCGAGCTCCACTGACCGGGATTCAGCCGATCACCATTGCGGTCACAACACCTGTGATCTGCATCACAGAACCACTACCCTCGGAAGCTTCAATATTGCGGATTGTAGATGCAGTCCTGTAGATGTATTCTCTTTCAATTGTTGGGTTAACAAAAACTTGAATGGAGCTTACAGATGAAGAAAATCAGCATCCAGGTGCTCACCCTCGTAGCCGCATTGGCCGTCATTCTCACGCTTTCCCTATCCGCGAGTGCGCAAGACGGAGCCGCACTCTACAAAGCAAAATGTGCCATGTGTCATGGCCCGGACGGAAGTAAACTGGCCGGCCACAATCTCCAAACTGCCGACGTGCAAAAACTGTCGGACGCGGATATCTCAGGAATCATCACCAACGGCAAGGGCAAGATGCCCGCGTACAAGTCTCTGAAGCCGGAAGAGGTTAAAGGTCTGGTGGACCACATTCGCACTTTGAAAAAATAATCTGGCCGCTTATTCGTCATTTCAAATTAGGGAATCTCTGATTGAGTTCGTCTTTGGATCGCCTTGGGAAGGGCACGGCTTCAGCCGTGCCACACCCTGCCAAATACGCAGCTTTAGCCGCTGAGGGCCGACATCCCAAAGCAGCCAACTCGCCATCGAACGCATAATCAGACCTTCCTTAAAAGATTGTCCAGCGCGGCGGATGATCCGCCGGCACGTTACGAGTGTATCCAGCAGCGGCGCATAGAAGTAAATGAGGAGTAGCGGTTTCAAATGAATCTGCGAGAACGCATCCGGGAGTGGTCGCAGCCCATCTATTTTCTGGGGCAGAATCCCATCACGCTTACGGGCGCTGTGATCACGACAAGCACGGCGCTGACCACCATCGCCTTCTGGTTCTACGACATCGTCCTGCCGGGCCCGCCGCATCCTTATCTTGGACTTCTGGTCTTCCTGATCCTCCCCGGTATTTTTGTGCTCGGCCTGCTGCTGATTCCACTTGGCATCTGGCTCCGTCGGCGAAGCCTGCGCGTCAGCGGCAAACTGCCGGGGATCTTCCCCGCCGTCGATCTGGGCCTGCCCGTCGTGCGTCGTACCCTGGAGTACGTAGCCGCGGCCACTGTGCTCAATCTCCTCATTATCGGCACCGCGTCATACCGCGGCGTGGAGTACATGGATTCGGTGAGTTTCTGCGGGACGACTTGTCATCGCGTGATGGATCCCGAGTACACGGCCTACCAGAATTCTCCGCACTCGCGCGTGGCTTGTGTCGAGTGCCACATCGGGCCCGGAGCCGGCTGGTTTGTGCGCTCGAAGCTTTCCGGACTGCGCCAGGTTGTCGCCGTTACCTTCCACACGTATTCGCGCCCCATTCCATCCCCGGTAAAATATCTTCGTCCGGCGCGCGAAACCTGTGAGCAGTGTCACTGGCCGCAGCGCTTTACCGGCGACAAGTTCCTGGTCAATACCAGCTACAAGGACGACGAAAAAAACACGCCCCAGACCGACGTGTTACTGCTCAAAGTAGGCGGACGCACCTGGCAGGGTTCGGTCGGCATCCACGGCCACCACCTCTCCGACAACGCGCGCATCCGCTACATCTCGACCGATGCCGAGCGCATGACGATTCCCGCCGTTTACTACACCGACGATAGCGGCAAGACCACTGAATTCATTTCCACCGATGCCAAGCCCACCCAGCAACAATTGGACAAGGGAGACCATCGTGTGATGGATTGCGTGGATTGTCATAACCGGCCCACCCATGCCTTCGATCTGCCCGAAAACGCCGTGGACAAGCAAATGTCGGGCGGCCAGATCAGCACCGATCTCCCCTACATCCGGAAGAAGGCCGTCGAGGTTCTCAAGGTGAATTATCCGACCCGCGACGTGGCCCAGCAGAGCATCATTGCCGAAATCAACAAGTTCTATCAGACCAATTACCCGGCCATCTATCAGGCGCGGCGCGCAGCAGTGGAGCAAGCGGGCGCGGAGGTGGCAAGGATCTACCTGCGTAACGTCTTCCCCGACATGCGTGTAACCTGGGGCACTCACCCGAATAACATTGGGCACAATGATTCGCCCGGCTGCTTCCGCTGCCACGATGGCAGCCACACCAGCGCCGATGGCCAAACCATCCCCAACGACTGTTCCACGTGCCATCAGATCCTGGCATCGGGTGAGGAGAATCCCAAGATCCTAACCGACCTGGGAATGAAGTAGACATTCAGTAAGAGTGAAGTAAGTAAGACTAAGAATGACCAGCGGAAGATCGAGCTTGCCGAACCAGACATTACGCGCCGCAGATACCGCCAGACGATGCGGTGTCGTCTATCTGGTCTTGCTTCTCGCCGTCTGTCTTCTTTCCATCTGCGCGTTGCTGCCCGTTCCCGTCCGAGCACAAGCGCCTCATCCGCTCAAGCAGGACGAAACCTGCCTCGCCTGCCACGGCCAGGCCGGGATGAAGTCCGACAGTGGCAAAAGTATCTCGATCGATCCCGTCAAACATGCGGCCAGCGTCCACGGCTCTCTCGGCTGCACCGACTGCCACACCACCCTCAAGGATTTCCCCCATCCCAGCAAAGTGCCGAAGGTCGAATGCTCGACGTGCCACGCCGACGAGGCTTCCCACGTGTCCGGCAGCGTTCATAGCGCGTTAGGCGAGGAGGCTTGCCAATCCTGCCACGGCAATCCTCATGAGGTGACGGCTGCGGCCCAGACTGCTCCAGCAAAGTGCGCGCAATGCCATGCCGACGAAGTGAAGGAATTCCGCCAGAGCATACACGGGCAAGCCGCCGCGAAGGGTGATCCGGACGCACCGAACTGCATGTCTTGCCACGGGCCAGTGCATCAGATTCAGACTGCAAGCGAGGCGGTCGCGCGCGTGGCCAAAAAGAATCTGCCCGACACCTGCGCCGCCTGCCACAGCAACCCGCAGTTTCTCTCGCGGCACAAGATCCCATTCGCGCATCCCGTCGAACTCTATCGGCAAAGCGTGCATGGACGAGCCGTGGCCGCTGGAAACGAAGCCGCCGCGGGTTGCTCGGATTGTCACGGCAGCCACGGCATCCTGCCCTCGCAAGATGCGCATTCCAAGGTCAACCACTGGAATATTCCGGCAACCTGCGGCCAATGCCACTCCGAAATCAGCAAGACTTACCTCGAAAGCGTGCACGGACAAGCCATGAAGGCCCGCGTGTCCGCTGCTCCCGTCTGCAGTGATTGCCACGGCGAGCACTTGATCCTGGGCCCGAAAGAGCAGGGATCGCTGGTCAACGCCAATCGCGTCTCCATGGCTACTTGCGGCCGCTGTCACAACGACGAGCGCCTGGAGTTGCGCTACAATCTGCCCGCCGACCGTATCCCTTCCTACGCCGACAGCTATCACGGTCTGGCGGCGCGAGAAGGATCGCAGAGCGTTGCCAACTGTGCGTCCTGCCATGGCGTGCACAATATCTTTCCGTCGACCGACCCGCGCTCCACCGTGAATGCTGCAAACCTTCCCAAAACCTGCGGAAATTGTCATGCCGGTGCGGGCGAGCATTTCGTCATCGGACCCGTGCACGTGCAGACGACAACCGGTTCCGCGCATCCGGTCGTCAAGTGGATCCGTTGGATGTACTTGAGCCTGATCCCGCTAACCCTGGGTTTCATGCTCCTGCACAACCTGCTGGACTTCCTCGCGAAACTCATCCGCCGCCAGCCGCGACATGAAACCGGCGAGCGAGTGTCCAGGATGAACCTGAACTTCCGCATTGCCCACTGGGGCGTGATCTTCAGCTTCCCGACGCTGGTGTTGACGGGCTTCGCGCTGAAGTATCCCGACGCATGGTTTGCGCATCCACTATTGCTCCTCGAAGGACACTTCGCATTTCGCGGCATGGTCCATCGCACCGCGGCGGTTGTGCTCGTCGCTTCCACCATTTACCACGTGATTCATCTCGCCGCCGTTCGGCGAGACCGCAGCGTGTTCCTGAAAGCGATGTTGCCCGAAGTGAAAGACGCGACCGACTTAGTGCAAGTTATCACTCACAATTTGGGACTTACTAAGATCGAGCCGCGGTTCAAGAAATTCAACTACGCCGAGAAGATGGAATACTGGGCGTTCATGTGGGGAACCGTGGTAATGACGGTCACCGGTTGCCTGTTGTGGTTCAACAATTTCACCCTGCGCCATTTTCCCAAATGGATTTCGGACGCGGCCACCGCCGTACATTTCTACGAGGCGCTGCTCGCGACCTTCTCGATTTTGATTTGGCACTTCTACATGGTGATCTTCGACCCGCTCGTCTATCCGATGGACACAGCCTTCATCGACGGCAAAGCTTCCGCCGATCATTTGCGCCATACTCGCCCGGAATATTTGCGCGCCCTGGAACGAGCCCACCTGGTCGAGCTGCCGACCGAGCCTTCCGATTACGCTGAGTCTTCCCATGACGAACATGAGCAGGGAAGCGACGACGCTCAGTCTTCCGACAAGCCAGGCGAAGGCCCACCCGCGAAGAACTAGCAACCGCCAACATTCCACCAGTCAGCAGCTATAGTGTCATCCTGGGCGGAGTAGCCGCTTCGCGAAGCGAAACAGCTACGGAGTCGAAGAGCCTGCCCTGAGCGAAGCCGAAGGGACCCCTACATGCCCGACACTCCCAGTGATGCGTCAAGGCATTCTCCACGTAGCCCGTGTGGAGCGGTGTGGCCCGTCGTATCGCGAAGCGAAGGGCGGGGCCTTTGACCTTCTTTCATCACAAACGCCCAGTGTGCACGAACACACATCTGACCGCCTGTCGGCGACAATGGGCCAATCAATCGATGGCCAGTTCCAGCGCGGAAGATTTCCCGTCGCTGCGGCATCCCCAACCTTGAGACGCCACCGAAATCTGCACCCTGCTGCCTGCCGAGCCGCCGAAGGAGCCAAAGGTCTCCTGAGTAATCGTGGTCCGAAGATGCCGCGAATCCAGGAACGTGGTCTCCAATGTGCTTCCGTTCCACATAATCTGCGAGTGGGGAGTAAAACCGCTTCCCTCCACTATCAGGGGAACTGAATTTGCATCGTCTGGAATGCTGCTGGGTGAGAGTGCGGCGACTTGGGCTTGGTCTTGGCCTACGCCTTCACAGCTTTCAAACCATGCACTGCAGGTCCAGCCAGATAACAACAGGGTCAGGGCTGCGATGAAAGCAATCGAAGGGAAAAGCCTACAGCGGCGAACGAAGGAAGAACACATACTAGCCTCCCTCACTTATGCGGCCAACATTCTACACCCAAAGAGGCGACACAAGCCTGGGCGAGGCGGGTCCGGTGCGAGACGACGAGTGGGATGTGTTTACGATGAGCATCCGGCCTCCGGCCGCGTAAGCGAAGTGGAACTGGGTCGGCGGTTCGGTAGGCCACTTCTCGAAAAGCGCGAGAAGTGGCGCACCCTGTTTTCTTCTCTGCCCACGCTTAAGCGCGGAACATTGTACGTACAATCATGGCACCGCTGTCAGCGGACCGGTATGGGAGCGAGGGCATGAGTCAGGATCGCGCCCGTGTCGTCCAGCACCGAGACCTCAGCCTGCACGCGGGAGCCGCCGCGGCGGACCTGAGAATTCGGCACAACGGTCGGAACAAGGCTCGGCACAACGAATGTGACCAACGTCCGCTCCGAGGTGCAGCCGGTGAATTGGCGCAGTTCGCTGGGGAACTCAGATTCCGGCGCGGTGAAACGCAGCACTACCTCCACCGCTCCGATGAGATTCTGGCAGTGCAGCGGAATCAGTACTTCCAGTTCCCCAGTGACGCCGCGTTTGGCGCTGGGCGAACCGGCGTACACCACGATGGGCGAGTTGCCTCCGGGCGAGGCATAGCGCTCCGGCCACAGGCGATCATATTCCTTGCCTGCCGCGGCATAGAGCTTCTGCAGTCTTCGATCGCGATCGTCCCAGGTGGGGTGCGAGGGATCGAAAAACTTTTCGTCCGATTGCCGAGGCTGAGCTTCGAGCAAGTGATGCAGCGCAGGCACGAAGTCGGGATCGAATCCGGCGCGCGTCATCAACATCAGACCCTCGGCGTCCGCTTCCAGTTCCATGGTCTGGCAGAAACTGGCAAGCTGGCTCGATGCGCTGTGTGCGTCCACCCAGGAGCCGGAGGACGCGCTCGCGTCGCCGAGCATGATTTGTGAGGCTCCGGCTTCCTCTAGCGACTTCTGGAACAAATATCGCCGCGCCCAGTCGCGGCGCACGATGTGGGAGATTTCATGGGAGAGCGCTGCCGCCCAAAGACCGGGCCTCGGTCCGAGCGCTCGCGCGAGATCTCCGTCGACGAAAATGGTCCCGTCGGGAGCGGAGTATATATTTCCCGCGTCCTTCGCGATGCGCAGGTCCCACGAGAAGTGCTTGCGGTCCGCGGGGAGTTGCCGCAGCAGCGTCTCCATGACTTGCTGGCCGACCGCATATTGGCCGGTGGCTGGCGCAGTGTAGGGAAGCAGCAGGGAACGGACCCGGGCGGCGAACTGAGCGTCCGCAGAAAAATTGGATGGAACTTTTTCGGGAGGGAGAGTCTGCTGCGCCGGAGCGATGTTCGCCCAGAGTACACACAGCAGCGCGACAAAAAATAAACTCCGAGCTCGGCTCCGCACTCTCGACATGCGCCACTCCTGAACCAGCATGTCCCGCAGCCACGGCCAATAGCCCGGCCTGCAAGCGAAATATAGCACGGGCTTTTCAGGCGAGTCTGTGACCCATGAACAACGAACCACGGGCATTCGGGCCGAAGTCCGTCGTGAACAAGAAGCAGATTCTTAGGAGGAACGGGGCCGGCGGAGGTGACCGGCCCGTGTCGAATGCTTTCTTCTACGCGGTGATGAGGGATTCCAAGGCAAGGCGGTCGGGGATCACTAACGTCGAACCGGTCTGCTGGATGAGGTGCTGCTTCTTGAAGCCCGCGAGCAGGCGGCTGACGGTTTCTCGCGAAGAGCCGATCATCTGCCCGATCTCTTCGTGCGTCAAAGCCAGCTTCACCTGGCTGGGATTCTTGGAGGTGGTGTTCTGGTCGAGCCATCCCACGAGCAGGCGAGCAAGTTTTTCGCTGGCGGAGTCGGAGAGGATCAGGTCGCGGATTTCGCGGCAAGTGGAGGCATAATCCTGGCTGATGTGCTGGGTCACCCACAGGGCAAACTCGCCGTGCAGGCGCATGAGTCGCACCAAATCGTTTTGTCGCAGAAAGCTGATCTCGGAGGGTTCCTGGGTCTCGGCCGTCGCTTCATACTGGCGTCCGGAAACTACCGCCGCGACTCCCAAGGGGCAACCGGCGTTGACAATGCGCAGAATCAGCGTGCGTCCGTCGCTGCCACAGATGGAGAGCTTTACCCGTCCTCTACGCACGATGAACACGCCGCGCGGGGCCTGCGCTTCCGCGAACAAAACCGCTCCCGTGGGATAACTGGTCGTAAGTGCCGCTTGCTCAACGGCATCGGCGATGGCTGGGGGAAGATCGCAAAAGGTCTTATCTACCGGAATAAGCTTCTGGACAGCGTTTACAACCTGTGTGGCCATGATTGCCTCCGCTAACGAGCTACTTTGGCAAGTCCTTAGCCACTCTACGCTTGTAAAGAAGACTTTGGCGAAGTTTATCTAAGTATAACAAAACAAATGGATTGCTTCGAAGCCGTAGACGACAATCCGACCCGCTCCACGCCGGAGTGGCGCCTCCAAGTGCGTCCTTTTCCACAGCGATGTGTGATCCCCATCACCGACCGGTTGGTCACATGACCAAAGATTATGGTTTCGGCCCGCTTGTGGCCTCGGGTCATCATATTCATCCCAAGGTCGTATGGATTGTGTTCAGCAAAGCGGTTCGAGTAAACGGCTTTTCGAGCAGAGTGATGCCACGCTTCAACACTTCGCGTTCCGCGATCAGTTCCCCGGTGTAGCCTGACATGTAGACGACTTTCAGGGTCGGATGAGATACGCTTAGGCGCTCCACCAGTTCAGGACCGCTCATGCGGCGCATCACTACGTCGGTCAGCAGCAGATCGATGGGGCCAGGATGAGATTCCACCACTTCGAGGGCAGACTTCCCATCATCGGCATCGAGCACGGTGTAGCCGTGTTCCTCCAGCAATTGTCGGGTCAGGCCGCGCATGGTTTCATCGTCTTCCACCAGCAGGATCGTAGTCCCGTGCCGTCTTGGACTGACAGTTTCGACTTCAGCCGTGGATCCGAGACCGATTTTGTGGTCGGCGCTGGGGAGATAGATCTTGAACGTCGTCCCATGATCCGGCTCGCTGTAGACCATGATATGTCCGCCGCTTTGCTTGACAATGCCGTACACCGTTGCCAGGCCGAGGCCGGTTCCTTTTCCCGCCTCCTTGGTGGTGAAGAAAGGCTCGAAGATGCGTGAGACGGTCGCTTCGTCCATGCCGCTTCCGGTATCGCTGACTGCGAGCAGGACGTACTTTCCCGCGGACATATTCTGATGCTGTTCGGCGAAACCCTCATCAAATTGTTCAGAACGAGTCTCGAGAATAAGCTTGCCGCCACGAGGCATGGCGTCGCGCGCGTTTACCGCCAGATTGACCACAATCTGGTCGAATTGGCCTGGATCGGCCTCGACTATTGCTGCGGGCGATTTCGACACAATGAGAATCTCGACGTCATCCCCCATCAGCGGACGCAGAAGCTTGCTGACATCCTTCAACCTCTCGTTCAGATCGAGAAGGGTTGGCTGGATTGAGGAAGATCGGCTGAAGGTAAGAAGTTGGCGAGTCAATGAGGAGCCGCGTTCCGTTGCCTTCCTGATGTTCTCGACGTAGCGCGACGTTTTCGTGGCGGTATCGACCTGATCGCGGAGAAACTCGGCGCAGGCGTTGATGATCGCCAGGATATTATTGAAGTCGTGCGCGACGCCTCCCGCCAGCCGCCCGATTGCTTCCATCTTCTGGGCTTGATGCAGTTGACTCTCGGCCCGTTTCTGAGCTGTGATGTCGCGCGCAATCGCCGACGCTCCCACGATGTCGCCTCTCGCATCGCGCAAGGGAGATACGGAAATGGAGACATTCAGGTTGCGTCCATCCTTGGTGACCCGCACCGATTCATGATGCTCGACGCTTTCCCCGCGCGCAATTTTCCGCAGAATTTCTGGGATTTCGTCGGCACGGTCGCCGGGCGTGAGAAACGATATGTGCTTTCCGATCGCCTCTTCTGGCGTGTAACCATAGATGCGCTCGGCTCCCTTGTTCCAACTGGTGATGGTGCCGTCGAGGTTCTTGCCGATGATGGCATCCTCGGAAGAATCGATAATCGAGGCGAGCCGCGAGCGGTATTCTCCCAGTTGCTCGGCCGTTCTCCGATGCAGCTCTTCATTTGCTCGCCGCAGTTCTTCCGCGATTCGCTTGCGATCGCTGATGTCGCGGATCGCACTCAGGACGATCGCACCCTTCTCCGTGACGACCGGACTGAGACTAACCTCCACCGGAAATTCCAATCCATCACGCCGTCTTCCGTAGAGATCCAAATTCGCTCCCATGCGTCGCGTCTTCGGTGTCTCCGCGAACTTCTCGCGATGATGGTGGTGCTCGGGGCGATAGTTCTCGGGCACAAGGATCTCGACTTTCTGGCCGATCAATTCATCGCGGTCGTAGCCAAATAGCTCTTGTGCTTGAGAATTGACTTGAACAATGGTGCCATCATGATCGACGGCAACGATGGCATCCGGAAGAGTCTCCAGAAGATTGCTTGAAAGCAGAACCTCAGCCCTGGTTTTGGCCGAGAGTGACGGCGCGGGTTGCTGATGGTCAGGGGAACTTGCCAAAGTACGACTCCGCTCTGCAAACCGTCGGTCTTCAAATGTATGTCGGAACCTGCTTGCCTGTAAAGGCGAGGAGCCCAGACAGCACCCTGCAAAGACTTGCACCGTTATGAAAACGCGACGGTTATTGGGTTCTGTGACTTTGTTCACAGCACTGACGGTCATGCGTCACAGCGTGGTGAAACCGGTCATCGTAATTGTAGGTAAGTCTCGGCTCGGCGTTGGCAGCCGGCGGAAGAATTCGGTTTCGTATCAGGGTATCGCTTTAGCGATACCGTAAGGTCTTCGAGATCAAACGCCCCTTTTAGGGGGCTGCTTGTTGTTGTCGCAACCAAAAGGAGCGCGATCATGTTTGCCCGCATTCTTGCTTTCGAAGTGAAGCTGGAAGAGAAGGAAGAGTTCGTGAAGGCCGTCAATGACCAAGTCCTGCCGATCCTAAAGAAGCAGGTCGGCTTCCTCGAGACCCTACCCTTTTTCCAGAACAAGACGAAACAGGGCAAGGTGCTCGCCATCACCCTGTGGACAACCCGGCACGATGCCGAGCGATATGAGCGAGAGTTCTATCCCACGGTGCTTGAGATCCTGAAGCCGTTCCTCACCAAGCCCGTCGAGGTGACCTATTACGATCTCGAGACCACGCTCTGTGATCGCTTCGTCGACGCGTTGGCCGTTTAGTCGCTGCCTGGAAACTCGATATCGCACTTGATTTTGGGTGGCGCAGCGCTCAGCGGTGCGATAGCTGCATTGCCCTGGATTCGGCTTCAGCCGCTGAGGTCTCACTCCCTGCTCAAGAATTGGCTTTTCCGCAAGCTGCTACTGTTGTGTTCCATTAATTCGCAATATAAATCTCCCCTGTCATCCTGAGCGAAGCGAAGGACCTATGTATTTGAATTCACTATGCAGGTGATCCTTCGCATCGCCCGGAAAATCACCTGAACTTATGTCGCGAGGACACGACACTAGCCGACGAAAGACTGTTGCGAAACACCGGGCAATGCTTTGGCGTTGCTTCGCCGTCCTCCACGTGATCGTCATCACATTCGCAAGTGACGCATAATGCTGCCCGTCTTCCCGCTCGCCTTTAAGGTAAATTAGCAAAGTCAGAGCGCGTCAAAGTCCGCTCAATCTGCGGGAATACGCTTGGCTGGTATTGGCGATCAGCGAAAACCGGGCTGTAGGCGCAATACAGACTACGGGGGAAAATAGGGCATGGCGAACGAACCCACCACGCAACCAACTGCGGGATCGTCCTGGCAGGCGAAGCAGGTCTACGCGATGGCCGTAATCTGTCTCGTGGTTGGCCTCGCGATCGGATACTTGTTTCGCGGATCGCAATCGCCGGCCGCGCCCCCACAACCCGCGGCCAATGCCCAAGCCGCCCCAACCAATGCCCAGCCCGCCGCCGGCGCGATGGGCGGACACATGCCCAGCCTCGAAGAGATGAAACAGATGGCGGACAAGAAGGCCGCTCCGCTCCTCGAAAAGCTCAAGGGCGATCCGAACAACAGCGATCTCCTGATCCAGGTCGGAAACATCTACAAGTCTACCCACCAGTTCAAGGAAGCGGCCAGCTACTACGACAAGGCACTGCAGATCGATCCCAAGAACGTCGCCATTCGCACCGAGATGGCCTCGTGCCTCTATTACAACGGCGATGTGGACGGCGCGATCAGCCAGCTCCAGCAGTCGCTGCGCGTTGACCCCAAGGATGCCAACTCGCTCTTCAACCTCGGCATGATCAGGTGGCAGGGAAAGCAGGACAGCAAAGGAGCGGTGGCAGCCTGGCAGCAGTTGCTGAAGTCGAATCCGCAATTGAGTGCGGAGCGCAAAGCCACGGTGCAGAAGCTGATGGCCGACGTCCAGATGAGTCATTCAGACACTGGGACATTGAATCATTGAATCATTGGTGTAATGAACCGTTGATTCAATGACCAAATGATTCAATGATTCAATGGCTCAATGATGCAAAGGAGCACTGAGCAATGACGGATACAAATCGAGCAACCTCCACTTCTACTTCTGTCGACCAATGGACAAGCGTGCAGGCTTACACGTTGGCCGTCATCTGCCTGCTGGTGGGAGTCGCCGCCGGCTGGTTTATCCGCGGATCGCAAAGTCCAGCGGTTGCCCCAGGCGAGACGGCGAGCACATCGGCGCCATCCGCCGGGAATGAAAGCGCGGGCGGACAGACTCCAGCATCGGCTCCAACTCCAGCGCAAATGCAGAAAATGGCCGACACACAGGCTGGACCGTTGATCGAGAAGCTCAAGGCGGACCCGGCCAATGCCGGTCTCCTGCAAAACATCGGGAACATCTATTACGACGCCCAGCTCTTCCCCACCGCCATCGATTATTACCAGCGCGCGCTGAAGGCCGAGCCGGCCAACACGGGCGTTCGTACCGACATGGCGACCGCCTACTGGTACACCGGCGACGCCGATACCGCCATTGCGGAATTCCAGAAATCGCTCTCCTACGAACCGACCAAGGCCAACACGCTATTCAACCTGGGCATCGTCGAGTGGCAGGGCAAGATGGATATCGACAAGGCGACCGCCGCCTGGCAGAAGTTGCTGGACACGAATCCGAACTATGAAGCCAAAGACAAGGTTCTGGAACTGATGGCACAGGCGAAAAAGCACTCAGGCGTCAAACCTGGGACACCCGCCAAGCCACTGCAATAACAGCCTGATGGCGCATACGCGGTATCAGGGCGCGCAGAAGATTCGTATCGGAGCATCGCTTTAGCGATGCCGAATGCCTCGAAAATCAGACGCCCCCTTTAGGGAACCTCTGAAGAACTCTCCGATCCACAGGGTGTGCGTATAAGGTGTAAGTCGAGGTGAAAAGGCGAGTGCGACAACAAACTCTGGCGGCGCAGACGGGGTTCGAGAAGTACGGGCGG
>Ga0182027_10000453_pt1 | contig 71986 bp, 74 predicted proteins | sample 712E1DmetaG_FD_121300 | JGI IMG/M metagenome (GOLD analysis project Ga0182027, IMG submission 121300) | Permafrost microbial communities from Stordalen Mire, Sweden - 712E1D metaG (Illumina Assembly) | ecosystem: Environmental > Terrestrial > Soil > Wetlands > Permafrost | place: Sweden...
CCCTCACGGGAGATGAATCCATAGCCCTTTGAGTTGTTAAACCACTTCACTTTACCTTGTACCATGGTTGATATTGCTCCTTTCACTTGAATTATAGTAACGCATGACAAGTTCAACCTTCACGACGGTGCAAACATCAACCTGGTGCAGTTGGAACTAGCCCGCTTTGTTGTCCCCTTCCGGGGATTTGAAACAGGGTAAAAACAAAAAACCGCAAGGCAAACATACGACCTTGCGGTACACATCATGTTCTACCTCTTGCTTACTACAAACGCAGTGTGCCCTATCCCGGCCGCTTTGTCAAATCCTATTTTGAGGCTGCGTTGAGCTGCGTTGAGCTTCCCCGTTGTAAAGAAAAGGGATGCGGTTATAATGACTCTTGTCTTCTAACACGCCTGTACCTTGAAGGATCTAGGATCATGATAAGTCGCCGAGAAAAATTGCGCCAAAGGTTCGCCGCATTCCGTTCTAAATTCGCGGGACATTTGCTCAGTACCCGGCCGCGTGTCGTATTCAAGATCCTGGCGGGCACCGTGATCTTATTCCCATGGCTTGTCAGTTCGCTCCTCATGAGCTTCTTCAGGGCCTTCCATTGGCGCAAGATCTCGACCTGCCGGGATTTTCTCAAGCGGCACGCGCTCGCATTCGACGGTGTGGACCTCTCATCCCTGACGGTCGAATCCGCCTCCGGAGGCGTCAGCAATTCCAATCAGATCTGGCACTGCCGCAAGACCTCAGGCGAAGAGGTCCGTTATTTCGTGAAGATCTTCCTTGCTGCGGGAAGTTTTTGGGCCAAGCATCTTGCCTTTGTCAGTCCTTTTCCCGCCATTTACGGCGGCAAGACCCACGAGCGTTTTACCGTGGATATGGTGAGCCGCGTTCAGCTCACAGAACTCGGCGTCTCGGTCCCGCGCCTCATCGCTTACGACGCCGTCGAAAAAGTCATGGTGACAGAGCATATTGTCGGCAAAACCGTGGATGAGATCCTGGAACGGATCGGAGAGCGCCAGGCGTTAGGTCCGGGGGATGAAGCTGTGGTCCGTCAGTGCGCGATCGGCTTGGCGAAGATCCACCGGGCGGGTTTTTCCCTGATCGACACCCAACCCATCAACTGCATTTGGGTCGCGGTGGAGCAGAAGGTTTATTTCACGGACCTGGAGTTCTGTGGCCGCCAGGACAAGCGGGTGTGGGACATCGGATTTTTCCTGTGTTTCCTCGCGGTGCGGCTTTCAGACGCGGTTCGGCAAGAGGTGCGCAATATTTTTCTAGAAAGTTATCAGAAAGAACGCCAGATTGACCTCGCCCAGGTCGCTGAGACTGGCCGTCAACTTCAGGAATACATGCCCATCTTTCAAGCCGTCCTTGACATTCGAAGTTTTACCCCCGAAGAGCTCTTCGAAGGCCTGGTCTCTCCCTAATATCTCGTCGGCCCTTAACCTCCCAAGAAGGGATACCTTCGGTGCTAAAAATCGACTCCAAGCCAACTGACCCATTGTTGTTTTCTGGGAAATGCAAGAGCGAAAGCGACGAGCGAAATGACCGCGAACGGAACAAAATCATAAGCTCGCCTGCCCAGAAAGATGACGACCAGACCCAAAAAAAGTGCTAGTTGAGCCCCCAAATTCATTAAGGCCGTTCTCGCAAAAAGTTTTTGCGGCGGACGCTCCGCGCTTGGCCCCGCGGCCAAAAACGCACTGAGCCTCCGGCGACCTAGCTGCCCCACGGCTAAAACTCCCAGCACCGAAACGGCCAACGCGCCATATTTAACAAGGGGATAGATCTGGGCATTTAAAATCGGAAGCCGTTCCTTCCCCGCTTGGATGAGGTAATAACCCATGGCTCCATACGCCACGACGAGGGTCGCCATCGCGATCGTCGTCTTTTGCGCCTGTATGAAAAATTTCTTCGCCATTTCTATCCGATCCATGACATTTCTCCTTCTTTTTTTCCCGAGGGCTATTCTTCACTTAATAAAGGCTTTTCAAGGGCGGCGTTTTCGAGAAGGCTGCCGTAGTGAAAAACGGCACAAAGTGCGGCTTCCGATTTTTCGCAGGCTTGCCACTCCGTTCTGAAAACCTCCGGGGTCTTGACCAGCTTGTATGCCGGGGCTCCCAGATATAATTTCCGGATATCCGTGACCTTGGACTTCGCGACCTCATTGGCGCCGGCATATTCCGCCGGATCCGCGGAATAATTCATGACCGTCACGAAATCCACCAGCCCGGTGTTGACCCAGGAGGGCCAATCCTGAAACGCCTCCTGAAGCGCACGGACGTAGGACATGCACCCCGTCGCGGAGATTTGGATCTTGGGACGAATGGAACGGGCACTTTCAATGAGAAGCTTCAAAAGCTCCGTTACCTGCGCGCGCTTCCAGTCGCTCCATGCCCGGCTCCCTTCTTTGATCTTTTTAAGGCCGGTCGTTTTTTTGAAACGCTCCATGTTGACCGGGGTATAGCCGTACCGCGGATGGCTGTCCGGATAACGGATGTAATCGAACTGAACGCCGTCGAGTTCCGAATAGGCCCGGACGACCTCCTTCACCACCGTGACGAGCTCTTTGCGCACACGTGGATCTCCCGGCTCGAGGAAATACTGAGCGTCGATCTTGTAGTCTGTGAGCGTCTTTTTCTCTTCCAGATTTTTTGTCAGGATGTCCGGCCCGTATTTTTTAAGGAGCGGAGCCTTTTCATTTTCGTTCAGGCTCAGCATATTGAGCCAGGCGTGCACCTCGATCCCCTCTTCGTGCGCTCGCTTGATCAGAAACGCAAAAGGATCTTCTCCGAGAGTCTTCACCGCGGCTTCGTACAGCGACGAGTCACCGACCTTGGAAGAAAACCATGCCTGGTTCGCCCGGTAGATCTGTATGAAGAGGATCTTGACGCGGGCTTTTTTCGAGAATTCGATGAGCTTTAAGATTTCTTCACGGCTTGAAAGCGTCGGCGGGTTCTGGATCAGGGAAACGAAAAGACCGCGGGACGGGGTTCCCCTTGAGGAAACGTTTACATTTTCCCGCAAGATAATTGACGCATCCGGCGTTGCGTTCTCGCATTGCGCGGAGGCCTGAAAAACGGCGAGCCAGCATAGGGTAAAGATGAAGGTTCTTTTATTCATAAGAGGAAGTCGCCCGGTTACACGATGTAGCCGATCGCTTTGAGGAGCGCGTTCACCACATCGGGGCGAAACTGCGTCCCGCTCGCGCTCTTGATCTCGTTCACTGCGGCTTCGATCGTCAGCGGCTTGCGATAGGACCGGAGGGTGGTCATCGCGTCATAGGCATCGGCAATGGAGACGATCTGGGAGGACAGATCGATCTCATCCCCCTTCAATCCGTCCGGATAGCCTGTCCCGTCCACACGCTCATGATGCGAACGGATCATGCGGAGAAGTTCCCCGTCCAACACAGGCTCGAGGATCCTTTCTCCAGTCACGGGATGCTCCTTGAGGACATCCCATTCCGCGGGATCCAGTTTTTCTTTTTTATTCAGGATACTTCCCTGGATCACGAGTTTCCCGATATCGTGAAGTTCCGCAACGCACGCGATAAGCTCCGTTTTTTCCGGGCTCACCCCAAGTTCCAAAGCGACTTTGCGCGCCAGACCCGCCACACGCTCGGAGTGGCCCTGCGTGTAGAGGTCCTTGGCCTCAAGCGCCCGCACAAGCGACTGTGTGACCTTGAAAAAATAATTCTGCAAACGCTGCCGGGACTCGGAAAGACTCGCGGCCATCTTGTTGAAAGAATCCGCGAGTTCGCCGATCTCATCGCGCGAGCTCACCTGGACCCGGTAACCGAGATTCTCCCCGGCCAACTGCCGCGTACCCTCGGCCAATTTTCGCACCGGATCCGAGACGCTCCCGGAGATCAGAATCCCGAGCACGCAGCAAACGAGCACTCCCGCAAGAAGCGCCACCACGGTCCGTCTTTTAATCTCTCCCTGCATTCTCGCGATATCATCCGCCAGGATATCCACTCCCAGGATCGCGACCGTCTTTCCTTCCCGGTCCACGATCGGGGCATAACCGGAAAGGGTCACTCCCCACGGATCGACCTGGAGCTTGCGGTCCGCCGAAGGCGCCTTGAAACCCTCCAGCATCTCGGGAAAACGGCTCGCGTCATAAAGATCCCCCGGACGAGCGGTGCTTAGCTTGCGGGTTTCCACACCCGGCGGATCGGTGTCGACGATGAATTTCAAAGTTCCGTGGTGTTCCGTTTGCGCCAGGATATAGATATATTGGACCGGCGCGTTCAGGTCGCGGGCCTTCCGGAGCCGCTCGCTCACATCACGGTAAGCGGGGCTGTAGACCCCTTCCCTTGTTACTGGGATCTTTTGTAGCGTTTCCGCGTCCACGGCCAAAGCAGCGGTCCGGGCGATCATCCTCAGAGAATTTCGGAGCTCTTCGAAATGGGCATTGAGATCATAGCGGAGGACCAGGAAGTTATTGAGTCCGACCACGGAGACCATCGCGAGGATCAGGACGAGCGTGACCCGAGTCTTGAAACTGTAAAAAAAAGCTCGCTGTTTCATCTAGATTGTTCTCCGTTCCATTTTAAGGACAGCATTGCACCGCATTCTTTCGATTTTAACGTCATGCGACGCTAAGCCTCTTTTCTTGAAGAGCCGGCATGCGTCAACTCAAAACGATCAGAATGCAGGCCGCAAAGCTTTTGAACATGGGCGCATCTCGCCTCTCCAGAAAAAGCCGCCGGGAACAGCCGCCCTACTTTAAATTCGCGTTGATCTTTTCGACCAGGACATCGACCTCGAAAGGCTTTTTCAGATTTCCGGCAATACCGCCGAGATCGATCATGCGCTGGGGTATTTTTTCATTCACGCTTGCAACGATCACGGGGATACGACGCCATTTCTCTTGGTCGCGCAAACGCACATAAAATTCCTCTCCGTCCATCACTGGCATGATGAGGTCCAGGATGATAAGGTCCGGCGTTTCCTTCTCAAGGATCGCCAGCGCCTCTTTTCCGTTGAGCGCGGTCTGGACCTGGAAGGATTCCCCCTGAAGATAAAGCTGATAAATATCCTGGAAATCGCTGTCATCTTCAACGATCAATATCTTTTTCATAGTTCCTTTCGTCCCGCCGCGCTTTAAGGGGCCGGGTTTGATTTAAACATTCCTCTGTGAGAACTGAGACGATGGAAACACAACTTTCAAGACGCTGCCTTGTCCGGCGCCTTCGCTCTCGGCCCAGATTTCCCCTTCATGCAGCGCCACGATCTCCTTGGAAATGGTCAGCCCGACCCCGATCCCTACAGTCGACGGCGTTTTCTGGAAGAACGCCTCAAAGATCCTTTGAAGATTCTCGGGTTCGATCCCAATCCCGGTGTCCGCCACTTCCGCAAAAACATCGTCCCCCCGAAGCGAGGAAACGAGCGTAATGGTGCCGTCGGGGGTGAATTTGATGGCATTCGTAACGAGATTCACGAACACCCGGTAAAGCATGTCCGGGTCCCCGAGCATCTTGAGCGGTGAAGGAGAAAACCGGGTCTCAAGCTTCAAATGATTTTGTTCGACCAAAGGACGCGTGTCCTCCTCCACGAGCCGGAGCACGTCGTTAAGATCCAGTTCCTGTTTTTTGATATCCGACATTCCGGATTCCACCTTGGAAAGGTCCATGATACTCGAAATGGTCCGCATCAAACGGTCCGAATTCTCGCTGAGCATCTTGATCAGGGGAAGGAATTTCTCTTTTTCGGGATTGCTTTCCATCTGTCTGGCCAGCCATTGCGTCGTCATGATGAACTTGGCGGTGGGGGTCTTGAGCTCGTGCGCCACGTCACGAACGAGCGTCTCTTTCATCATTTCCACGCGCCGTAGATCGGTCACGTCGCGCATGACCCCCTGGATGAGGCGCAGATTTCCGTCATAATCCACCACCGGCGTGAGATTGGTCTGATAATAGATCTCCGCATGATGAAGGCGGTGGAATTGAAGAGTGCCCAAATGCTCCACGGGTTTTTTGGTCCTTATAATCGTCTCAAGCGCATCCTGGAATTTTTGCGCTTCCCCCGGAGCATGCATCGAAAAAAAGAGCGCCAGTCCGTCCGAGAGGATCTCTTCACGCGTGTAGCCCGAAAAACCGCGATTCAGAAGCATGAGCTCGCCTTCCGGGGTAATCGAAAAAATGATATCGCTCACATCATTGACGATCGACCGGTATTTCTCCTCGGACTCCTCAAGGGCCTGGCTTCGCGCCCGCAAGTGCTCAAAACTTTGCACCAAGCGGCTGACCACTTTGTTGAACGCTTCGCCAACCTCCTGGATCTCATCCCGGGAATGGATGTTGGCCCGCGCCTCAAGGTCCCCGGCCAGGATGTTGCGGGCGGTCTTTTGCAGCAATGTCAGGGGCCTCATCAACCACCAGGTGATCCAGGTGATCACAAGCGTCACGAAGATCACCAGAAGGAAAGCCGTAAAGAATTTTTCGACAAAAATCCCCTGGAGCTCCTTCTCGAATTCGACCTTGGAAAAAATGATGACGAGCCGACCAAGCGTTTCTTTTCCGCTCATGATCGGCGCTATGGCCGCATAGGTATCGAAGGTGATCTTTTCGACTCCAAAGAAATCCTGTTTGTGAAAAAGTCCCGGCAAAGCTTTGCTGTCGGACCGGTTGGTGCCGAAAATTTTCCCGTCAGCCCCCTCCACGCGGACCTCATCCACATCAGGCTGTTCGGCAAGAAGCTGGATATAAGCCGTAAGGGAGCGCTGATCTTTTGATTTAAGGGGGATCTTGAGCGTCTCGGAGAAGATCTCAGCGACGGTCTGAAACCGCGCCTCCTTGTATTTAATCATCATGTCGCGAAAAACATGAAAGGTCGTAAAAAGGACAAAAATAACGATCCCGAGCGTGAAGACCAGCACTGGCAACGACACTTTGTAGCGAATGGGCACACGCCAAGCGTGTCGCGGCCCTTCATGATTTTCGGAACTCTCACGGTTCTTCGGCATGGCGATTTTTATTGTGTCTCCCGAGACGCGGCCCTTGGTTTCAAAAAAAACACGGTCTGTTAAAACTTCCAGAACCTTCTTCGAACGGAAAGCTTTCTATTATCGACCAGTTCCTCAGGTTTTGAAATACTCATCCCAATGAAGGACCAGATCCTCCAACACCTCCAGATCTCCCGGAAGCAGCGTATAGCGACGGATATCCTCCCGGGAGACCCATCTGAAATCTTTGCAATCGATCGTCTGGGGTTCCCCGTTCTCCCACTTGCAAAAAAAGAAGAAAAGCGAGATCCTGCGCTCCGGCGTTCCATGCACCTTGTTGCAAAGAAGCCTTTCGGGATGGATCCGGATCCCAAGCTCTTCGGAGGCTTCGCGCACAAGACACGCTTCGATTGTTTCATCCCGCTCGCGCTTGCCGCCCGGGAACTCCCAATAGCCGCCAAAGCTATCCTCCAGATGACGCTGGGCGATCAAGAGTTTTCCATTCTTATGAATGATCGCGCAACCGACCTCGAGAGTTTCCATCCTTTTTCTTTCAGTAAAATGGCTTGTATCGTGAACGGAAGGATTTGGCCGAAAAGAACCCTCGGGTCGGCTCTTTTCGAAAATCCCGGGGCCAAAAGCCCGGCGATATTGTACCCAACGACCCCATCTGAGGAAACCTTTTTATCAAGAAAAGAAGGCGTCCGGAGCCCATCCTAACCCCTTATCTTCATTGACTTTGAACCCTTTCTCCCTATAATACCCGCCTATGTCTAGCGGTTCTTATTTCTATCAATATCTTTTTCTTGGGATCTTTTTCGTTTTTGCGCTTGTTTTTGCCGTGATCCCCTTGGTCCTGGCCTGGTTCCTGGCCCCCAGGAAGCCGTCGGCAGACAAACAGGCGACCTACGAGTGCGGCCTGGCCTCCAAGGGCGATCCCTGGATGCAGTATCACGTGCAGTATTACCTTTTCGCCCTGATCTTCGTTATTTTTGACATTGAAACGGTCTTTATTTACCCTTGGGCCGTTGCCTTTAAAAAACTAGGCCTCTTCGCCTTTGTGGAAATGGCCATCTTTATCGCCATCCTCGCTTTCGGCCTCATTTACGCCTGGAAGAAGAAAATGCTCGAGTGGGAATGATTCCACTCCGCTCAAGTAAAATCTGAAAGAGCCTCATGGCTTTCACAAAAAATACATCTTCAGTGGATGAATCACTTCGCACGGAACTCGCGAAAAAGGGCGTGCTCTGGACGAGCCTGGATTTTCTCTATAACTGGGGCCGGCGCTCGTCGATATGGCCCATGCAATTCGGCCTCGCCTGCTGTGCGTTCGAGATGATCGCGGCGGCTTGTGCCCGTTACGACATTGCGCGCTTTGGCGCCGAACTTTTCCGCGCCTCGCCGCGCCAGGCGGACCTCATGATCATTTCCGGAACGGTCACCAAAAAAATGGCCCCGCAAGTCGTCCGTCTTTATAATCAAATGCCGGAGCCCAAGTATGTGCTCACGATGGGCGCGTGCGCGATCTCGGGCGGTCCTTTTGTGGACGGTTACAATGTTTTGCGCGGGATCGAACGTTACATCCCGGTCGATGTCCATCTCCCCGGGTGTCCTCCCCGGCCCGAAGCCCTGCTTCATGGACTTATGGAACTTCAAAAAAAGATCGCCTCGCAGGAGATCCTGAAAGCCGAGTGGTATAAAAAAGGTCTGAAACGCGAGTTCCCAATCCCGGAGCTGGGGCCCAACGGTCTTATCCCGAAGTTCAATCCTGAGGTTTGGCAACCGGCGAAGAAAAACCCTCGCCGGGAGCATTACGGACAAACGATCCTTGTCGGGAAAAAACTGAAAGCTCCCGACTTCGAACTTGCCGTGACCGCCAAGCCTATCGCCCCCAGAGCTGCCGCCTGACATGAATATCTCCGTGGAAGAGGTCAAAAAAGAGATCGAGACTCACCTGCCGAACGTCAAACTCCGTCTTGTCAGGGATTCTATTTTAATAGAAAACCCGGAAGATCTGCCACAAGTTGCGTTGTTCCTTAAGGAAAGCCCGCGATTTCTTTTGGATTATCTTTCGTCTGTCACAGGCGCGGATTATCTGACGTTTCTGGAGTCCGTTTATCATCTTTATTCGATGGCCCAAAAGCGGGGCCCCGTCACGCTTCGTGTCCGGGTCACAAAAAATAACGCGAAAGTCCCCTCGCTTGTGCCGGTTTACCGGAGCGCGGAACTCCAGGAGCGAGAGGCTTACGATACCTTCGGCATTATTTACGAGGGGCATCCTGATCCGCGGCGCCTTTTCATGTGGGAAGAGTTCCAGGGCTACCCCTTGCGGAAAGACTACGCTCAAGAAGACACGGAGGTCTTGGAAATCGCGGACATCGCGTGGCTTGAAACCCGCGGAATCGAGGTCCCCGTCGAAATGAAGGAAAAGGCAAAAACGCTTCACGCGGCCGGCCAGCGCGCCGTCGCTCAGAAACCGGAAAAACCGCGCCCATGACAAATATTGTCGAAATAAAAAATACGGACCTGGCTCAAACGCTTGAGATCAATTTCGGGCCGCAGCATCCGTCCACGCACGGTGTTTTCCGTATGACGGTACAGCTTGAGGGCGAGAAAATCTGCGGCCTCAGGCCCATCTTCGGGTATCTGCACCGTAACCATGAGCAGATCGCGGAGAACCTCCCCTATGCGGCGATCATGCCTTACACGGACCGGCTGGATTATGTGAACGCGCTTTCGAATAATTTCGGCTACGCGCTCACGATCGAGAAACTTGCGGGGATCGAAGTCCCGGAGCGGGCGGAATATATCCGCGTCATCATGGCCGAGCTTGCGCGTGTCGTGAACCACATCGCGGTGATCGGTTTCATGCTCAACGACCTCGGCGCTTTTTTCACGCCGCTTCTTTATGCCTTCCGCGAACGGGAAAGGATCCTCAACCTTTTCGAGGAGATCACGGGTTCGCGTCTGATGAATAATTATTTTCGCGTCGGCGGCGTGAAGCGCGACCTCACGGGCGAGAACCTTGCCGGCATTCAAAAGATCGTCTCAAGATTTCCGGCATTTCTGGAAGAATTCGAGGCGCTCCTCACGAAAAACGAGATCCTCTGCATGCGCTGCCAGAATATCGGCGTCTTGTCCGCAAAAACGGCGACGAATGCCGGCATCACCGGTCCCGTGCTCCGCGCCTCGGGCGTGAATTATGACATCCGTAAAGTCGACGGTTATAGTGTTTATAACCGCTTTGATTTCAAGATCCCGCTCGGAGAAAAGGGCGATGTGTACGACCGTTTTTATGTCCGCATTCTGGAGATCCGCGAGAGCCTGAAGATCCTCGATCAGGCCCTGTCCACGATCCCACCTGGCGAGATCATGAATAAAAAATCTCTTCCGATGCTTAAGATGCCGCGCAACTTCAAACCACCGGTGGGCGAAGCCTATGGGCGCGTCGAATCCCCCAAAGGCGAGCTTGGATTTTATGTCGTAAGCGACGGCACGCCGCAGCCGTGGCGCTATCACGTGCGAGCCCCGTCCCTCATTAACCTGACCGTCCTGGAAGAGATGTGCCTCGGTCAAAAGATCGCGGATGCGATCATCATCCTGGGAAGCATTGATATCGTGCTCGGGGAGACCGACCGATGACGATTTTCGGATGGGGCGTTTTTAAAGGCATGATGGTCACGCTCAAGAATTTCCTGACCTCTTATTTCCGAAAACCCGACGAGGGCGGCATCTTCACGGTCCAGTACCCGGAAGAACGGGAAAAAGAGCTCGAGAATTTCAGGAATTTCCCTTTTCTTGTTTATGACGGAACGCCTGAGAAGATTCGCTGCGTCGCGTGCGGGATCTGTGAGCGGGAATGCCCGCCCAAATGTATTCATATTGAGATGGAGCTCGATGGAACAGGGAAGCCGGCCCGAAAACCCGCCGTTTTCGATATTGATTACAGCCTTTGTATGAATTGCGGCATGTGCGAAGAGGTCTGTCCGTTCGATTCGGTCTTCATGGACCATGCCTTTGAAGTAACCTCGGAAACCGGAAGCGAGGGTCTTGTCCGGCATAAAGAAGCGCTTCTGAAATCAAATGAATATTTCCAGAAGATCCGACCGGCCTTGGCTTCGACAATCGATCAGAAACGAAAAGCGGCGGAAGAAAAGAAAAAGGCGACCGTTCAAGCAACTCCGCCTCCAGCCGCCGGCGCGCAAGCACAGGGACCGCAATGAACATCCCTCTCGTTTCCCCCGCAATCCGAGGCATCGAATTCAACGCGGATATGATCTTCGTGACAGCCAAGGCCTGGATCCTGAGCCTTTTGGGGCATTTCCTGCCCGACTGGGTCGTGGTCCTTGCGTCGATCACGATCAGCGGCGTCGTGATCCTGTGTTTGGGGCCGGTGATCATGATGTACCTGACGCTTCTTGAAAGAAAATTGATCGGCCGGATCCAGAACCGCTACGGCCCGAACCGCGTCGGAAAGTGGGGCCTCCTGCAACCCATCGCCGACGGCATCAAAATGTTCACCAAGGAAGATATTGTCCCCGCGAAAGCCGACAAGGTCGTCCACCTCCTCGCGCCGATCGTGATCGTGGTGCCCGCGCTGATGCTTTTTTTGGTCGTGCCTTTCGGCGAACGCATGACGGCGGTGAATTTGAATATCGGCATTCTCTACTTCATTGCGGTGTCGTCCATCACCATCCTTCCGATCTTTATGGGAAGCTGGGCCTCGAGGAACAAATATTCCCTTCTGGGCGGCATGCGCACGGCGGCCCAGATGATCTCCTATGAGATCCCGATGACCCTGGCTGTCGTCCCGGCCATCATGATGAGCCAGAGCCTTTCGACCAACACAATCGTCATGAGCCAGGAAGGCCCCTACGACATGCATTGGTTCATCTTCACACCCTGGGGCATCGTGGGATTCATTATCTTTTTTCTTTGCGCAACCGCGGAATGCAACCGCCCGCCATTTGACCTTCCAGAAGCGGAATCTGAACTCGTCGCGGGTTTCCACACCGAATATAGCGGCATGAAATTTGCCCTTTTTTACATGGCGGAGTACATGAACGCGTTCACGCTTTGCGGTATCGCCACCACTCTTTTCCTGGGCGGCTGGCAGGGTCTTTTCTTTCCGTCCTGGCTCTGGTTCTTCGGAAAAACGTTCGTTCTGATCTGTGTCATGATCTGGTTTCGCGGCACATTCCCGCGCTTTCGAGTCGACCATCTGATGGGATTCGCCTGGAAATTCCTTTTGCCGCTCACGCTCGTCAATATTCTTCTTACCGCGCTCTGGCAATTTACGTCGAACCTCGCAGCGTGGCTCTGGTCGATCCTGATCCTGGCCGTTTCTCTTTGGGTCCTGGTCAAACTCAACCGTACTTTTATTCCTGAAAAGCGTCACTATCCTTTGGAAAGCTGATCCATGCCTGTCTTGGAAATAGCCGCAAAATTCGGGACCTATGCCGTGATGGCCATGATCCTCATCTTCGCCCTAGGCGTGGTCACGCTCCGGAACCTTTTCCATTGCGCGCTCTGCCTCGCGGCTGCGCTGATCGGAACGGCGGCTCTCTATGTCGTCCTCCAGGCGGAATACCTCGCCGCGATCCAGATTCTTCTTTATGTCGGCGCGGTGGTTACGCTCATCATTTTTGCCATTATGCTCACAGAACACCTTGCGGAAAAGACCGTCCGCCAGAATAATTCGCAAAGCCTGCTGGCACTCTTGGGCCTTTTAGGCTTCGTGGCACTGCTCACGGGCTTGATCCTGAAAACGCCTTGGCCCGTCACTCAGACCGCGCTCACAGCCAAGGTCTCGGTCATGGGCCTCGGTGAGGCCTTGATGGGGACTTATGTGTTCCCATTCGAGGTCATCTCGATCATCTTGATCGCGGCCTTGATCGGCACGGTCGTCATCGCCAAAAAGGATGATCCGGAGGAAAAACCATGATCGTGCTTCCCTTGCCGCACATCCTGATCTTTTCGCTTTTTCTTTTTGCGATCGGCCTTTACGGTGCGCTCGTGCGCCGTAATATCATCGGGATTTTGATCTCGATCGAGCTTATGTTGAACGCCGCCAATATCAATCTGATCGCGTTCTCGAAATACACGTCCCTTTCCCCGGAGACGGGCCAGATCTTCGCCCTTTTCGTGATTGCGATCGCCGCGACCGCGGCCGCCGTGGGGCTTGCGATCGTCCTGGCCCTTTACCGTGTCCGGAAAACCGTTCAAGCCGATGAGGTCAATTTACTGAAATGGTAACGTCCGATCAGATCCTTCTCGTTCCTCTTTTACCCTTCTTGGCCTTTGTGACGAATATTCTGGCCGGACGGTGGCTCAAAGACCGCGCGGCCTGGCTTTCCATCGCCACGAGCTCCGTGGCCTGCGTGATCGCGCTGCCCGTCTGCTGGGCCGTGTTCCAGGGCGCCCATTTCGCCAGTCAGGGAACCTGGCTCATGCTGGACGCGGTGCCACTTAAATTCGGCTATTTAATGGACCCCCTTTCCGCGACCCTGCTTTTCATGGTCACGATCGTCGGTACCCTAATCCAGGTCTATGCCGCGGGCTACATGCACGGCGATCCGCGTTACAGCCGTTTCTTCGCGTATGTCTCACTTTTCATGTCCGCCATGCTCACGCTTGTGATCTCGGACAACTATCTTCTTTTCTTCATGTCGTGGGAGATCATGGGACTTTGCTCATATCTTTTGATCGGCTTTTATTTCGAAAAAGATTCCGCCGCCAATGCCTCTCTCAAGGCGTTCCTCACGACACGTATCGGTGACATCGGTTTCCTGCTGGGATTCCTCACGCTCTTCTCAGCGATCGGCACCCTCAACTTTGCGCAAATGAACACGATCATGGCCGGAGCACACGGCGGTCACGCCGCTTTGAATACGGGGCTGCTTGCTATGGCGGCTCTTCTTATTTTCTGCGGCACAATCGGCAAGTCGGCACAGTTCCCTCTTCACGTGTGGCTCCCGGACGCCATGGAAGGCCCGACACCGGTGAGCGCTCTCATCCACGCGGCAACAATGGTCGCGGCCGGCGTTTTCCTGGTCGCGCGCTCTTTCACCCTTTTTATGGTCGTCCCGAACATCCTGCCAGTCGTCACCGCCATCGGAACGATCACTGCCTTCATGGCCGCTTTTATCGCGCTCACGCAAAATGACATCAAACGCGTTCTGGCTTATTCCACGATCTCACAACTCGGTTATATGGTCACGGCCATGGGTCTTTCGGGCCTCGGTGCTGGGACCTTTCATCTCATCACGCACGCTTTCTTCAAGGCGTTGCTTTTCCTCGGCGCAGGAAGTGTGATCCACGGCACGCATGTTCAGGATATCCGCGAGATGGGCGGTCTTTTCAAAAAAATGCCTCAAACGGCGGTCACGTTCATCATCGCAAGCCTCGCGCTTTCCGGAGTCCCGCCGCTTTCCGGGTTCTGGTCCAAGGATGAGATCCTTCTCGCAGCCTTCGGATCCGGAAATTTCCTGGTCTTCGGCATTCTGCTCCTCACAGCGTTCATGACGGCCTTTTATATGTTCCGTCTTATTTTTCTGACCTTTTTCGGCGCGGCCCGCAACCACGAGGTCCACGCCCACGAATCCCCCGCCCTCATGACCGTGCCGCTTTGGTGTCTCGCGACGGGATCGATCGTGATCGGTATCCCCGGCTCGCCTTTCATGCATCACTGGTTCCAGAAATTCATAGCGCACATGGTCCATCACCCGGAGTATGAACCCTCATCCTTCGTCATGGCCTGTTCGATCGCGGTCGCGGTCCTTGGGATCGCGCTCGCGGGCGTCATCTATCTCAGGCAAAAACATTGGGCCACCGCCGTTGCGAAAAGCTTTCCGTCCTTTTACCGCCTCTCTTTCAATAAATTCTATTTCGACGAGTTCTATTCCACCTATATCGTAAAACCTTTCAACGCCCTGGGCCGTATCCTGTTTGGTTTTGATGAAACCGTGATCGACGGCGCCGTGAACGGCACCGGACGCAACACTCTCTTCCTGAGCGAGATCAAGAACTGGATCGACAAATATATCGTGGACGGCATCGTGAATTTTATGGGGACTGCAGTTTATTTTTTCAATTCGATCACCAAACGCATCCAGACCGGCGTTGTGCAGAACTATTTGCTCATTGTTTTTTTAAGCGTTCTCGCTTTTCTTGCTTTTGAACTGAAATTGACTTAGTACTCAAAAGGAGTCTTTATGACATCTCATATTCTGTCTTGGATCATTTTTACGCCGCTCATCGGCGCATTCGCTGTTCTGTTTGTCCCGAAAAATGCGACCCACTGGATCAAATGGATCGCGCTCGCCACCACCGGCATCGTAACAGCGCTCACCGGCTACGCGCTTACGCTCTTCCAGACCGCTCAAGCCAGCTTCCAGATGGTAGAGCGCGCCTCATGGATCCCGCAGTTCAACGTCCAATACCTGCTCGGGACGGACGGGATCAGTTTCCCGATGGTCTTCCTCACCGCGATCATATCGATCCTGGCATGCCTGGCATCTTTCGGCATCAAGGAACGGCAGAAAGAATATTATGCCCTGTATCTCCTGCTTGAGACCGGCATGATGGGGACGTTCCTCGCGCTCGATCTTTTTCTTTTTTATGTGCTCTGGGAAGTGGTCCTCGTCCCAATGTATTTTTTGATCGGAATCTGGGGCGGACCGCGCCGCGAATATGCTGCGATCAAGTTCTTCCTTTACACCCTCGCGGGCAGCCTTTTCATGCTGCTGGGGATCCTGGGCGTCTACTTCGCCGCCACCCCGCACACGTTCGATATGATGCAACTGGTCGACATGCCCCGCGGACTCTTCTTTCAGCAGATCGTTTTTATGGCCTTCTTCCTCGGCTTTGCGATCAAAGTGCCGATCTTTCCGTTCCACACTTGGCTCCCCGACGCACACGTCGAAGCTCCGACCCCGATCAGCGTGATCCTCGCGGGCGTCCTCCTGAAAATGGGCACTTACGGATTCTTCCGTTTCAGTTATCCTCTTTTCCCGGAGGCCGCACATTGGTTCCAGCCCGCCATGGCGGTCCTAGCTGTTATCGGCATCATCTATGGCGGATTCGTGGCGCTCGCGCAGACGGATTTCAAAAAAATGGTCGCTTATTCGAGCGTTAGTCATATGGGATTTGTCCTGCTCGGACTCGCGGCCATGAATGCGAACGGTTTTCGCGGCGCGATGCTTCAGATGTTCACCCATGGCACCATCACCGGAGGGCTTTTCTTGCTGGTCGGCGTCCTCTACGACCGGGCCCATTCCAGGGATCTGAACGGATTCGGCGGGCTCGGTGTCAAAATGCCGGCCTACGCGGGATTCCTGACTTTTTTTGCGCTCGCATCGCTGGGACTTCCTTCTTTGAGCGGCTTCGTCAGCGAATTCCTCGCGCTCTTGGGTTCTTATCAATATTCCAAGCTCGTAACCGCTCTTTCCACGATCGGCATCATTCTCGCGGCGGCGTATCTTCTTTACATGGTCCAGCGCGTCCTGCTCGGGAAGCTCAACCCTAAATGGGCCGGACTTACCGATATCAGGATGCGGGAGATCCTGACGCTTGTCCCGCTCATGGTGCTCATTCTCGGGATCGGTCTTTATCCACGGATCATCCTGGATTACATGATCCCGACACTCGACGGTTTGCTTAAGGCGATCAAGGTTTCATAAACATGAATTTTCAAGAACTCATTTCCAAACGGGATTTAGCATGAATGCCATAGAGAGCTTAAAATATTTCGTTCCCGAATTGATCCTCTTGGGCGGCGCGTTCGCGGCGCTCACGATGGATTTTTTTGTGAAGCGAAAGAAAACCGTGGGGGAATTCGCGCTCCTGGTGATCGTGCTCGCGGCGTGCCTCGCCAAGACCCCGGCGGAACCTCTCCCCCTTTTCTTTGGTTTTTTTCATCTGGACGCCTTCGCGCATTTTTTCCGTTATCTCGCGCTCGGCGCCGTGGGCGTGACGCTCCTGATCTCGCTCGATTACACCCCGCTCAAGAAACACTATGCCGGAGAGTTCTACAGCCTTTTCCTTTTCATGGCCTTCGCCCTCATCCTGGTCGCAGCGGCCAATAATCTCCTGATGATCTTCCTCGCCATTGAATTCGTTTCCCTGCTCTCTTACCTTCTTGTGGGTTTCTTGAAAAATGATCCCAAGTCCAAAGAGTCGGCGATCAAGTACCTTCTTTTCGGGAGCGTCTGCTCCGCGGTCATGCTCTATGGTATGTCACTCCTATTCGGCGCGGCCGGGTCGCTCGAGCTTCCGGCGATCGGAAGCGCCCTTTTCTATGCCCCTTTTAAACCTTTGGCGATCACCGCCGTGCTTTTCTTTTTTGCCGGACTGGGGTTCAAGATCTCCTTGGCTCCTTTTCATATGTGGGCGCCGGACGTTTATGAAGGCGCGCCGACCCCGGTCACCGCGTTCCTCACCGTGGCTCCCAAAGCGCTCGGTTTCGCGGTCCTGACGCGCGTGCTGGATATGATCTTCTGGAATTTCCAAAGCGTCTGGACCCCTGTCCTCGTGATCCTCTCGATCCTCACCATGACGATCGGTAACATCACGGCCGTTTCTCAGTCCAATATCAAACGGTTCCTGGCCTACTCCAGCATCGCGCAGGCGGGTTATATCCTGATGGGTCTCGCCGTGTTTTCCCATCTTGGACGGGACGCGGTCCTGATCTATCTCGTCGCCTATGTTTTGACGAATCTCGGCGCGTTCACGGTCGTGACCCTTGTCGGAGAAGAAACCCGAAGCGATTCCCTGGATGCCTATGCCGGCCTCTCAGAGCGCTCCCCCGCGACCGCCGCCATGCTCACGGTCTTTCTTCTTTCGCTTGCCGGTCTTCCTCCTCTCGCCGGTTTTATCGGAAAATATTATGTGTTCGCCGCCGCCCTTCAGGGGAAATTTGTCACGCTCACAATCATCGCTGCCATAAACAGCGTGATCGCGGCTTACTATTATTTCCGGATCATCCGGCTCATGTACCTGACACCGGCAACAGGCCCCGCCTTCGCCGCTCCGTCTAAAGCATTGATGACGGCCCTCTGGGCCCTCTTCCTGGGCGTTTTGGCGTTTGGCGTTTTCCCAGGTTTTTTCATCACCCGCATCCTGGGATAGGACGTGCGGAACTTTTCCGTCACGGGAAAAACCCACCTTCAGGACTTCCTCTTTAATAATCTCAGGGACCTCAAGAAAACAAAAATCAAGCAGATCCTGAAATTCGGTTCCGTCCGGGTCAACGGATGCGTGATCACCTGGTACCAGCACCCCTTGAAGCCCGGTGACAAGATCGAGATCTTAGGCAAGGAACGCGCTTCTGTGGAAAGGTCCAAGGCGGAGCTCGGCCTAGTGATCGTCTATGAAGATAGCGACCTTTTGGTGGTGGAAAAACCGGTGGGGCTCCTGACCATGGGGACCGAGCGGGAAAAAGAAGCGACACTTTATTTTATGCTCAATGAATACGAGCGTTCCAAAACGAAAGACAGAAGTGGACGCGTTTATATTGTGCATCGCCTGGATCGGGACGCGTCGGGGCTCATCGTTTTCGCGAAAAGCGACGCCACAAAACGCGCGCTTCAGGGCCACTGGACACTCGCGACCAAGAAATATTACGCGATCACGGAAGGCACGCCGGAGGAACGATCGGGGACGATCGAAAATTATCTCAGGGAAGATACTTTCAAACGGGTCTATAGCGTTTCAAAAAACCATCCCGAGGCTCAGCGCGCCGTCACGCATTACCGCGTCCTCCGAGAAAACGGGGGCTACGCGCTTTTGGAAGTCACGCTTGAGACCGGCCGCAAGAACCAGATCCGCGTCCACTTATCCGGCATAGGGTGCCCCATCATGGGGGATGAGAAATACGGCGCCCGGTCCGACCCCTTCCGCCGCCTCGCGCTCCACGCCTGCTTCCTCTCGTTCCCCCATCCTTCTACGGGCGGGCTCAAGACCTTCAAGTCTGCACTTCCCGGACCTTTCAAAAAAATCTTCCCGATCCTATAAAAAATTACACGATCGTTCCGAACAAGGCGCCCACAGCGGCCGTCGACCCCATGGCAAGCGTTCCCCAAAATGCAACCCGGACTGCCGCTTTCCCCACAGGGGCTCCGCCGGCGAGACCTGCCAACATACCTAATCCCGCAAGAAATAAAAGCGAGGTCCCGAAAACGATGGGGACCAATCCCGTTTCCGGTGCCACAAGCACGGTGAGAAGCGGCATTGCCGCGCCAAGAAAGAAAGTCGCTCCCGATGCCAGCGCCGCCTGAACTGGACGCGCTTTCAGGTTAATGAAAATACCGAGTTCATCGCGGGCGTGCGCCCCTAAGGCATCATGAGCCATCAACTGATCGGCCACTTGTTTCGCAAGCGACGGATCCAGGCCGCGATCAACATAGATGGAAGTCAGTTCCTTATGCTCGCCGGAATCGTCCTCCTCAAGTTCCTTGCGTTCGCGAGCTAAGTCGGCCCGCTCGGTGTCCGCTTGCGAACTGACCGATACGTATTCCCCGGCTGCCATGGACATCGCCCCGGCTACTAAGCCCGCAACACCAGCGGTCAATACCGCTCCCCGGGACGCGTGAGACGCGGCAACCCCCACCACGAGACTTGCAGTCGAAAGAATACCGTCATTGGCGCCCAACACGGCGGCGCGCAGCCACCCGATCCGGTGGGTACGATGTTGTTCATGATCATTTTCAAGCATGGGAAAACCTCCTCATTTTTTTAGGACGGAATGAGCAAGCTGTCACGGAGGATGGCACGCCGCCTCAATTCGAAGAAACATTTCGCGCAACAGAGCACATCGGAGGCGGCATTGTGCTGATCCTCAAAATCCACGTCGAAGAGCTTGATATGGAGCTCGGAAAGTTTCGGCCACTTGTCCCCATAGGGCCCCGGGATCTTGCAATACGCTGTGGAGCTTTTCATGGTGCAGATCTTGGGGGCCGCCTGAAACACATCCGGCATTCCCAGACGAAGCAGTTCCACCCGGACCATCTTTTCATCAAAATCCAGATTATGCGCGACAAGGCACGTCGCCCCCTGGACCGCCCGGGAGAACTCCTTCAAGACCTCTGCGGCAGGCCGTCCTTCCTTCAAGGCTTTTTCAGTGCTGATGCCGTGGATCGCCGTCGCACTCTCGGGGATCACAAACCCTTCCGGCTTGATCAGGTGGTCATGGAACGCAAGGCGCGTCCCGCCCCCGTCAAAGAACGCCCAGGCGATCTGAACAATGTGGGGCCAATTCCCGGAATCCGCCACAGGCGCTTTCCAGCTTTTCGGTAATCCGGTCGTTTCTGTGTCAAAAAAAAGATACATCTTTACGCCTTCACCGGCATGCAGTGACCGCCATGACAATAATAGATCTCTGACAAGGTCCCGCCCCGTGACTGTTGTTCCTTCTCAATCCAGGTGCGGACCCTTTGCTGTTGGACCTCATTCGTCTCATCCCAGACAGGATGGACGCTCAAATCGTGCACGATATAGATCGCGTCCGATTCCTTGCCGCTTTCATTCAGAAGTTTCTTCAAAAGAAGATCGAACTGTCCCCCCTGACTTTTTTTCCTCACATTCCCGCCCAGCAAAGCCGCCCGGACGCTGGCCTCGCTTACATCGTTTGAAAGTGAAGCCGTAGATTCCTGACTAAAGAACTCCACATGGGTCTTCACTTCGACCTTCCCCCAATTCGCGGGAGCGCGGTAATGCAAGAGCGCAAAAAGCTGTCCATAACGAATAAGCGTTTTTTGGTCCGGACCAAGGCCCCTGGCATGATTGATCATAAGCTTACTAAGATCGTTTGGGCTGAAGTTCCGTATCCCGGCCTGGATATCCACGGAGAGGACATCGAATCCAAAAAATCCGCGCAGACCGCTTTGCGCAAATCCCATCGTATGATCCAGAACATCCTGAAACGACTGCCAAGCCATTTTCTCCTCTTTGGAGATGATCGAGGCGAGATAAAGGGAGCGCGATACTTCTTCCTTTTCAGTGATTTCGAATTGGAGGATCTTGGGCGTCAATTCTTTTTTGAAGGCCACGCCCTTCCAAGAGGGAAACCCGGAAAAGAGTTGCGCCTGCAAGAGATCTTTCATGGGATTATTTTCCGACCACGAATTCGAGCACCACATCCGCTTGCTTGGCTGCGGCAATACTCACCCGGGGCGAAAGCGCCGGAGACTTCTCAATATCGGACGTAAGATCGCCGATCAGAACGAGATTCTTTTTCAAGCGGTGGATCTTGATATGATCGCTCGATCCAAACCCTCCAAGCCCGGAAGCCGAAACGATCAGTTTCCCGGAAGAAAGAAGTCGCGAGACGAGCATACTCTTCGACTCGGCCCGGTCCAGGCATTCCACCACGACATCACAGTCGCGAAATATTTCCGGGACGTTGGCAGGCACAAGCTTCACAGGCAGCATTTGAAGTTCCAGGTGAGGGTTGATTCTCTGAAGATTGATCCTCAGGGCTTCGACCTTTTTCATCCCGACCTGGTCCTCAAAATAGAACTGCCGGTCCAGGTTCGTGGCATCGATCACGTCAAAATCCGCGATCGTCAAATGTTTGAATCCCACTCGCACAAGACAGGCGGCGCAGTTCGACCCTAGACCGCCCGCGCCCGCGATCCCGATCTTCACTTTCTCGATCTTTTTGAGCTTCGTTTCGCCGAGTTTTTTAATGAGGTCTTGCCTGAACGCGTCCATCATCAGCACTGTTCTCCATTTGATTTTAGGGGTTAACAGTCCCAATTCCTATCAATTTTCCGCAAAGCGGAAATTGGGGCAGTCCGAGTCACCCTTAAAGAAATTTGAATAAAGACTTAGACAGTACCATACCGCATGCCTCTAAAATTTACATGGGATGCGGTATCAGATTTGCATCCAGTCTTTCAGCACCGGTTGGTAACCTTTGGAAACAAGCATCGCCTTTATTGCTTCGACGTCCCGGGAGTCGGAGATCTCGAATTGAGGAGTGTTTTCCTCTTCGGGGGACACGATCGTATGGCCGCCGACACGCGTCGTAGAGCCCGCCGACATACGCGTGATCCCCAGCGGCAAAAGATCCTCCCTGAAGCTTGCACTTTCCCGCGTCGAAAGTGCGATCCCAAGCCGCGGCAGGAAAAGTCTCAGGGCCACAATGATCTGCGCAATATTTTTGTCGCTCACTTCCATGATTTCTTTGAAACTCCCGGCGTGCGGCCGCAGGCGCGGAAGCGAAGCCCCGATCTCAACGTCCCCATAGCGGTCCTGCAGATACCGGGCATGAAGCCCCATCAAGAAAACTTCCTTGCGCCAATCTCCCAGTCCCAGAAGCGCCCCGACATTCACACTTCTCATCTTGGCTATAGCGGCACGCTCCGGCGCGTCAAGCCGGAAGTGAAAATCCCTTTTCGGCCCTGCCTTGTGCACACGGTCATAGACCGCCTCATCATAAGTTTCCTGATATAAGGTTAATCCATCAATGCCTGAGCGCACAAGATTCGCGTATTCTTCTTCGGTCAGCGCGTAGATTTCGACCGAGATCGAGCTGAAATATTTTCTCAGCACTCCGAGGCACTCTTTGATATAGGCCGGTGGACTTTTCTTCCTCGAATCTCCCGTCAAAATAAGAAGATGTTCGATCCCCGTCGAGGCAATGAATGCCGCCTCTTTCTCCACCTCCTCCAAAGTCAGCGTCCTGCGAGGCATCCTGTTCCTGGCGTTGAAGCCGCAATAAGCGCATTCATTCTCGCAAAAATTTGAAAGATACATCGGGGTATAGAGCTGGATCGTCCGGCCGAAGTGCTGGAGGGTCAGGGCATGCGCCTTTTGTGCCATGGGTTCCAGAAATTTTTCGGCAACCGGAGAAAGCAGCGCCAGGAGCCGCTCGGGATCTGAGCCCCCGGAGTAGATCGAACGTTCGATCTCTTGAGACGAAAACTTGCGAAAGATCTTCTCGAAAGGAAGGTCCTTATATTTCAGGAGGATATCGCAGTAACTCATTCTTAGCGCGTTTCATCCCGGAGAAAACCGGTCAAGGGCGAGGAAGCGCTGGCCGCGTTCTCCGCAGAGGCAAGCCCGGCGAGGTAAGCCGTACGGCCCGCGTTGACAGCTTCTCTGAACGCTCTCGCCATAGCCACAGGCTCCCGCGCGATCGCGATCGCCGTGTTCACGAGGACCGCCGCGCATCCCATCTCCATGCATTCGCAGGCGTCCGAAGGACTGCCCAGCCCCGCGTCCACGATCACCGGCACCTTGATCTCACGCACCAGGATCTCCACAAGCTCCCGGGTCTTCACGCCGCGGTTACTGCCGATGGGAGACCCCAAGGGCATCACCGCCGCCGCGCCCGCGTCCGCCATGCGCTTGGCCATGGAAAAGTCCGGACTCATGTAAGGAAGCACGATAAATCCCTCTCTCACAAGGATCTCAACCGCTTTGAGCGTTTCAAGATTGTCCGGCAAAAGATATTTGTTATCCTGCACCACTTCGATCTTGATCCAATTTCCTGTCCCGGCTGCTTTGGCCAAACGGGCAATACGTATCGCCTCATCCGCGTTCCTCGCGCCGGAAGTATTGGCCATCAAAATGCAGGATTTCGGGATAAATTCCAGAATATTATCGGCCTTGGATCCGGCGTCGACACGCCGGAGCGCAACGGTCACGATATCGGGTTGGGCGGCTTCCAAGGCTTTTTGCATCAGCGGATAGCCGGAGAATTTTCCGGTCCCGATCAAAAGGCGACTCTGGATCGAACGTCCGCCAAGCGCGAGAAGATCTTCCATGGTCATCCGCCTCCGACAAAACTGATGATCTCGATCATATCCTGATCCTTGAGCATGATCTTGGGCCAATCCTCTTTAGAAATAATGCTGAAATTATGCTCCACCACGATCTTATCGGGACATAACCCCTTGGCCGCAACGAGCGTGTCGAGGCTCAAGGGGTTTTCAATCGATTCTTGTTTGCCGTTGAGGATGAGGATCATACGTTCTTTCCTTATTCCAGGAATCCTGTTCGCTATCTTAAACGAAAAAGAACCCTATTTCTATCGAAACGGCCGCGGAAAGCGCCGCACGGATCGATACCTTTAGACTTTTAATTTTAAAAAGTTGACGCGCACATCTTCGGCGGAGGCGTGGAGCGCCTTACGTTCCTCGTCACTCACCGGGATCTCGAGGATCCTCTTCACGCCTTGACGCCCAAGTTCCACCGGAACACCGCAATAAACATCGATCAAGCCGTACTGCCCTTTCAAATAAACACAGGCCGGGATCACTTCTCCGGTATTTTTGAGGATCGCACGGACCATTTTTACGGCAGAAGAAGACGGTGCGTAATAAGCGCTTCCGGTTTTAAGAAGTTTCACGATCTCGGCCCCGCCGTCACGGGTCCTTTGGTTGATCGCTTCGATCGTGGCGCCGTCCAGAAGTTTCGTGATCGGCTTTCCGTTGACCTTCGTCAGTTCCGGCACCGGGACCATTTGGTCACCGTGCCCGCCGAGCACCGTCGCCTTAACATTGAACGGTTTACAGCCGAGTTTTTCCGCGATGAAATAAGCGTATCTTGAGGAATCAAGTTCGCCGGCCATCCCGATCACGCGTTCGGCCGGAAATCCCGACTTTTTCTGGGCAAGCCAGGTCATTACATCCAACGGGTTTGTGACCATGACGATGATCGCGTTCGGGGAATACCGGACGCACTCCGTCACGATCCCGCTGACGATCTCGGCATTCTTGAAAAGAAGGTCGTCCCGGCTCATGCCGGGTTTGCGCGCAAGTCCCGCCGTGATCACGATCACATCAGAGGCGGCCGTATCTTGATAATTGTTCGAGCCAAGGATCTTCGAGGAGAATCCTTCAACAGAGCCGGATTCCATCATGTCCAGGGCCTTGCCCTGAGGAAGTCCTTCTACCACATCAATAAGAACAACATCGGCCAGATCTTTTTCAATAATACGTTGCGCTGCTGTCGCCCCGACAAAACCCGACCCAACTACGGTAACTTTGGATTTTTGTACCATACCATCCTCCTTATAGTACTTAGTTAAAAAGATCCCGATGTGCGAATTTTTGCTCGGGAAGCGCGTTATGTAAGGCGTTCAGGATCTTGGTTTTGGCTTTGGCTGTAAGACGCCGCCCCTTGCGGGCCTTTTGCACCACTTTATGGGAAAGCTGTTCGGTCGAGGCCGCGACGAGCACATGGTTCGAAAGCCCGTACTTGGTCATCAACGCATCGAGCGGCTGAATCCCCAGGTCATTCGCCTCCGGTTCAGCATTCCTCTTATTCTCTATCATTGTAGTTTACTCACGGCGGCGAGAAGATTTTTCGTCGCGGGATATTTTTTGAGCTGTTCGATCAGCGCGCTGATCGCTTCGATTGGTTTAAGTCCGGCCAGGGCGCGGCGTATCCGGCGCGCCGGCTCCAGTTCCTCAGATGTAAAAAGAAGTTCTTCCTTCCGTGTTCCGCTTTTTGAAATATCCACCGCCGGGTAAATGCGCTGGTTCGAGATTTCACGCGACAAAAAGATCTCCATATTGCCCGTACCTTTGAACTCTTCGAAAATAAGCTGGTCCATGCGGCTTCCGGTGTCCACGAGGATTGTCGCGAGAATCGTCAATGATCCTCCGTGTTCGATCTTGCGGGCGGACCCGAAAATCCTCCGGGGCACTTCCATGGAACGCGCGTCCACGCCGCCGGAAAGTGTCCGGCCGCTAGACCGTTGCTCCGCGTTGTGCACGCGCGCCAGGCGGGTCAGGGAGTCAACCAGGACCATTACGTTCGTTCCCGCGGCCACCTCGCGATAAACCTGCTGCATGAGGGCCCGTGCCGTTTCAATATGATGGTCGTAAGGTTGATCGGACGAGGACCACCGGACCTCCGCCGTCACACTGCGCCGAAAATCCGTGACCTCTTCGGGTCGCTCATCGATCAAAAGACAATAGAGCTTCATCTCCGGCCGGCTTTTCGCCACCGCTTGGCAAAGATGTTTTAAGAAAGTTGTTTTCCCGGAACCCGGAGGGGCCACGATCAATCCGCGCTGTCCCATCCCGATCGGACAGATCAGGTCCATGACGCGCATCGTGAGTTCCTGGGAACCCTCTTCAAGCCGGATGCGGGGTGAGGGATCGACGGCGATGCTCGCAAAAAACTTTTGCTCATCCTCGGCCACCACGCGTCGCGGCTCTTCATGCGGCAGCCGATAGGAAGAACGGTGAGGGTTGGGACGACCTCGGTCTCCGTTTTGCCTCGAGGAATTCGTATGGAGACCGCGCCCCGAACGCTCCCGGTGTTGAAAATTTCTCATGTCTGAAGTTTTTCCATTTTTCTCCCTAAAGAACTCCACTCTGCTTCGGCAGCCTCGATCTGGATCTGCAGTTCTTTCAAGCGCATATTGCGCTCTTTTGAAAAATGAAGCGGATTCTTCGCCATCTCTTCCAAAACTTTGTTTCGTTCGTCGGTAAAATGTCGCGCGCGTCCCTCGGCTTTTTCCATTTGTTTTCGTAACTTCGCCCGTTCGGCTTTGTGTTCGTCCTTCTTGGGTTGCGGCGGGTCTATGTGGGCACCGGAAATCAACTTGGGAGAGGATGCAGACGCGGCATCCTCGTCGTTCTCTTCTTCCTCGCCCCGGGCCACCTGCTCCAGGTGATAAACATAATCTTCATAACTTCCGGGATAGTGAAGGATACGGCCTTTCTTCACCTCGACAATACTGGAGGCCAGGAGATTCACGAAAGTCCGGTCATGACTGATGAAAACCACGGTGCCGGAGAAAGATTTGAGCGCCCGTCCCAAGGCTTCCACCGTTTCGAAATCCAGATGGTTCGTCGGCTCATCCAGAAGCAGGACATGACTCTTGGAAAGAAGAATCCCGGCCAAAACAAGGCGCGCCCGCTCTCCGCCGCTTAGAACCTTCACCTTCTTTTCAACATCATCTCCTTTGAAAAGAAAGCATCCTGCCATATTAAGCACATCCTGCCGGTTCACGCCATCAGCGCCTTCGCGCGAGAGATAAGTGTAAACATCATCTTCCGGGTCCAGCACTGCAAAGACATGCTGGGCATAGTAAGCGAGCTTCAGACCCGTCCCCCAGCGAAAACTGCCTCCTTTAGGCGCGAGATCCCCTCCGAGCGTTCTAAGAAACGTCGTTTTTCCTTCACCGTTATTCCCGAGCACCGCGACGTGTTTTCCGCGATCGATCTCGACCTGAATCCTGCTCGCAATATCCTTTTCCGGATACCCGATCACAAGATCTTCGCAGGTCACGGCAACCCCCGCCTTCGGTTCAACCGGCGGAATATGGATCTTGACCGTACTCATCGGATGAGCGATTTCGATCGTCTTGAGCTTTGAAAGTTGTTTCATTTTCGACTGGGCGCGCGTCGCCGTCGAAGCCTTGGCCTTGAACCGGTCGATGAAAGTCTGGAGCTGCTCACGTTTCTTGTCGAGTCCGCGATTGTAAGCCTGCTTTTGGGCGAGTTGTTCCTCCTTGAATTCAAAATATTCTTCGATATCCCCGGGAAAAAGGGCCAGCCCTCCGTTTTCGACTTCCAGGGTATGATCACAAGTCCGTTTCAAGAATTCCCGGTCGTGGGAGACCACCAGATAACCGCCCTTGAAATTAAGCAGAAAATTTTCCAGAAGGATCAGCGTGCTCAAGTCCAAATAATTGCTGGGTTCGTCCAGGATCAGAAAATTGGGGTCGCCCAAAAGCATCGCCGCAAGTTTTACGCGCGTTTGGAAACCTCCCGGAAGGTTCCGCACCGATTCCTCGAGGATCTCGTTTTTGAGCTGGAACCGCGCGGCAATCTGCCCGCACTCCCAATGTTCGCTCCGCGTGGTGCGCATCAAGAAATCCACCACTCGTTCCCCGGGCTTGAAGGTATCGTGCTGTTCTAGATAGGAAAGGCGGAGCGCGGCGTTACGCGAGATGGTGCCGCTATCCGCCGATTCGTGCCCGGTGATAATACGGCAAAGCGTGGATTTTCCGGCTCCGTTACGGCCGATCACACCAATCTTCTGGTCATCGCCAAAGGACGCTGTCGCGGCGTCCAGGATCGTCACGGCGCCATAGGCCTTATGCAACTCATTGACTTGTAATAATACGGTCATTGTCTAAAGTTTCTTTTCTGAGAAGAGCGTTACTTAAACCGAAGGATTTTTTTCGGTGAACTTAATAATCTGGTTCATCATCTCGACGCACTTGACGGGATAAAGACCCGCGGCAGATTCGGCGGAAAGCATAACATAATCCGTTCCATCGAGGATCGCATTCGCCACATCGCACACTTCAGCGCGGGTCGGGATCGGATGTTCGGTCATACTCTCAAGCATCTGAGTCGCGGTGATCACAAATTTCTTTGCCTTATTGCATTTCTTGATGATCTTTTTCTGGGTATAGGGTACCTCATAGACCGGAATGGAGATCCCCATGTCCCCCCGAGCCACCATGATCCCGTCACAAACGGAAATGATTTCGTCGATATTACGGATCCCCTCGCGATTCTCGATCTTGGCGATCACGCCGCAGGTATGGGAGCAGCTTTTCAAATAAGCCCGGAGATCCAGAATATCCCGTTTGTTCCGCACAAACGACTGCGCAATATAGTCGACTTTTTCCTCGATACAGAAATGGATGTCTTCCTTATCCTTCCGAGTCAGTCCCGTGACATCCAGCTGCACACCGGGAATATTGATCCCTTTATGTTCTTTGATCATGCCGCCAACGATCACGCGGACCCTGAGATTCTTCCTATCGCGAGCCTCAACCTTCAGAGCGATAAGCCCGTCATCAATGTAGATATGCTGGCCAGGCTTGATCGGCCGCAAAGACCCCGCCCAGTCAAAGGGAATGCGAAAACCCTCCCCGACTATGTTTTCCGTGGTAAGGAAAAGGACCTGCCGCTTCTTGACCTCGACCGGCTGTTGTCCCTTCAATCCACCGATCCTCATACGATAGCCTTCGAGATCTCCCAGGACGCGAATATGACGGCGATATTTTTTGTTTAGCATCCTGATGAGGCGGATCTTCTCCCGATGTTCCGCAAGCGTTCCGTGAGAGAAGTTAAGCCGCACCACATCCATCCCCGCATGCACCATCTGTCGCAAAACACTCGCCCGGCTTGAGGCAGGGCCCAACGTGCAAATAATCTTGGTTTTCGTCATGGGAGTGTTTCCTTGAGTCAGCAACTCAGGCCCGGGAGGCGATGATCTTCGACACAGCATCCGGTGAGATGTCATTGTGTTCGCCAAAAACGGAGTCCCGCTCCACGAATCGTTCGCGCACTTTGCGGGCGGCCTCCTTGGCGGAGATCTTATAATCACCCAGCCTTGTGGGCATCTTCATGGAATGCAAAAACGCTTCCGTCTTCAGGATGGCCTCTTTCGCGGTTTTGACGTTCCAGACGCGATGCCCATATTGTTCCAGTTTTTTCTTTTTTGCCGTCAACTTATACTGCCAAACGCCCGGCAAAACGATGGCCAAAGTTTCCGCATGATCAAGTCCGTAAAAAGCGGTTAGCTCATGAGCGATCATGTGCGTCGACCAATCCTGCGGCACGCCGCAACCGATCAGGGTGTTCAAGGCAAGCGTGGCGCTCCACATGAATGTCGCACGGGCCTCATAATCCTTAGGTTTCTTCAAAGCCGCGGGCGCCACTTCGATCAGGGTTTGAAGAAGCGATTCCGCCATCCGGTCCTGGAGCGGAGCATTCGCCGGACCTGTTACCGAGGAACAGGTCATGTACTGTTCCATAACGTGTACGAATGCATCCACGATCCCGTTACGCACTTGTTTTATCGGAAGTGAGAACGTCGTTTCCGGATCGAGCACCGAAAAGACAGGGAAAACGTGCGGAGAGTAAAAGTGCAGTTTTTCCTGGGTTGCCTTCCGCGAAATCACGGAATTCCCGTTCGCCTCGGAACCGGTCGCGGGAAGTGTCAGCACCGCCCCCACGGGAAGCGCCGCTTTGACATTTGCGCCATGTTCACGAAGGATGGCCCACGAATCCTGTCCCGTGAAACACGCCGCGGCCGCGATGAATTTCGCGGCATCCAGGACCGATCCTCCTCCTACCGCAAGGATAAAACCGGTCTTCTCTTTTTTAACAACCTCGAGGGCTTTGAGGCAGGTCTCATAAAGCGGGTTCGGTTCGATCCCGCCAAACTCCGTTACGCGATGGCTTTTGAGCGCGGCCCGTACCTGGTCATAAACACCGTTGGCCTTGATCGATCCGCCACCGTAGAGAAAAAGCACGGGGAGATCTTTGGGAACACGCCCCGTGATCTCGCGGATCATGCCCTTACCGAAAAGAATTTCTGTGGGATTTTTATAAACAAAATTCTGCATTCTTTGCTCCTATGATCATTCGCAGACGTAGCGTCTACGGACCGTTACTGGAGGGCCAGCTCAGGATGAGGTACCGCAACAACCCGCCTATTTAATACTTGTAATGCTCGGGTTTGTAGGGGCCATCGAAAGGAACGTCAAGATATTCGGACTGCTTTTTCGTGAGCTTTGTGAGCCGGGCGCCCAGTTTGTCTAAATGGAGCCGAGCCACTTCCTCGTCGAGCTTCTTTTCAAGGCGGTACACGCCGGGCTTTTTGGGATTCATCACAAGATCGATCTGCGCGAGCGTCTGGTTCGTGAAGGAATTCGACATCACAAAACTCGGATGGCCCGTGGCGCAACCCAGGTTCACAAGACGGCCCTCCGCAAGCAGGATGATCGAATGCCCATCTGGAAAAATATATTTATCGACCTGCGGCTTGATGTTGATCCTTTTCAAGACGGGCCACTTTTGAAGCTGGGCGACTTGGATCTCATTGTCAAAATGCCCGATGTTACAGACAATGGACTCGTCCTTCATCTTTGACATGTGCTCGGCGGTGATCACGTCGATATTGCCCGTCGTAGTCACGTAAATATCCCCGATAGCAAGCACATCTTCGAGACGTGCGACCTGAAAACCGGCCATGGTCGCCTGAAGGGCGCAGATCGGATCGATCTCTGTCACGATGACACGGGCCCCGAAACCGTGCATGGCCTGGGCACTTCCCTTGCCCACATCCCCATAACCTAAGATCACAGCAACCTTACCCGCGATCATTACATCTGTTGCGCGTTTGATACCGTCTGCCAGGGATTCACGGCACCCGTAGAGATTGTCGAACTTGGATTTTGTCACGGAATCATTCACGTTAATGGCCGGAACTAGAAGTTTCCCCTGTTCCTGCATTTTGTAAAGCCGGTGAACGCCGGTCGTTGTTTCCTCGGAAACGCCTTCCCATTCCTTGACGACGCCGTGCCATTTCTTGGGCTCGTTCTTCAGGATCTTTTTTAGGAGCTTGAAAAGCTCGATCTCATCCTGCGTGTCGACTTTTTTATCGAGGATTTTCGGGTTCTTCTCCGCATCATAACCCAAATGGATCATGAGCGTTGCATCACCACCGTCATCAACGATCAGATTTGGCCCCATGCCGCCCGGGAAATTGAGCGCCTGGAGCGTGCACCACCAATATTCCTCCAGGGTCTCCCCTTTCCAGGCGAACACCGGAATGCCTTTGACGGCTAAAGCGGCCGCGGCATGATCTTGCGTGGAGAAAATGTTGCAGGAGCACCAACGAACGTCGGCCCCGAGTTCGATCAAAGTCTCGACCAGGACCGCCGTTTGGATCGTCATATGAAGACTGCCCATGATCCGTTTGCCTTTAAGAGGCTTCTGAGGCCCGTACTTTTTACGGGTCGCCATCAGCCCCGGCATTTCTTTTTCGGCCATGTCGAGCTCTTTGCGGCCCCAATCGGCAAGGGAAAGATCCGCGACCTTGAAATCGTTCCTCGGCTGAGATGCTTTCTTTTTCATGGCTTGTCCTTTTTTTTCCGCCATCAGCATTTCGCCATCGCCTTTTTACAAGAAGAATCGCTCTTCAGACCCGCGGCTTTGCGGAGCGCCTCGACCTTGTCCGTCTTTTCCCATGTAAAACCGGTTTCCGAGCGACCGAAATGACCGTAGGCGGCCGTCATATTGTAAATCGGACGGCGAAGGTCTAAGGTCTTGATGATCCCGCGCGGGGTGAAATCGAACACCTGCGAAACGGCTTCCGCGATCGCTTCTTCACTGATCTTGTTAGTACCAAATGTGTCCACGCGAATCGAAACGGGCTGCGCCACCCCGATGGCGTAAGAAACCTGGATCTCACAACTACCCGCGAGACCTGCAGCCACGATATTCTTTGCCACATAACGGGCGAAATAAGCTGCGGAACGATCTACTTTGGATGGGTCCTTGCCACTGAACGCGCCTCCGCCGTGACGGCCCATACCGCCGTAGGTGTCGACGATGATCTTGCGGCCCGTAAGGCCCGTATCCCCATGAGGACCGCCGACCTCGAAACGCCCGGTCGGATTGATGAAGATCTTGGTCTTGGAATCCAGGAGGTTCGCCGGAATGACCTTCTTAATCACTTTTTCCGTGAGGTCTTTGGTGATGGTCTGGAGCGTCACATCACCGTCATGCTGAGAGGAAAGCACCACCGCCTCCACGCGCACCGGTTTTTCATTGTCGTACTCAACCGTAACCTGGCTCTTGGAATCCGGACGGAGGTACTTGATCTTGCCGCTCTTGCGAACCGCGGCCAGGTAGCGGACTAGTTTGTGAGCAAGCATGATCGGAAGCGGCATGAGCTCTTTTGTTTCATCGGTCGCATATCCGAACATCATACCCTGGTCCCCCGCGCCCCCCGTGTCCACGCCCATCGCGATGTCGGGAGATTGGGTATGAAGCGCAATATCGACCCGGCAGGTTTTATAATCAAAACCGATCTTGGGGTCCACATAACCGATCTTGCGGATAACCTCCCGTGCAACCTTTTCGGCATCGACCTTGGTCTTGCTCGTGATCTCACCGGCGATGGTAATGCGATCGGTCGTGGCCAAACACTCGCAGGCCACGCGCGAGGCGGGATCTCCCGCAAGGTAAGCATCCAGGATCGCATCCGAAACCTGGTCACAGACCTTGTCCGGATGCCCCTCGGAAACGGATTCAGAGGTGAAGAAATAATGCCCTTTTTTCATAACAGTGTTACTCCTTTGGATTTGTTGGGGTATTGACGATGGCGTTGGCCTTCTGATAAGAGGCTAGGTCCCCGATATCCAACCATTGTCCCTTGAGAGAAAAAGCAAAGAGGCCTGATGTTTCAGCCAGCCAACGCATATAATGGCCGGGTTGGTCCATATTATGGCCGCTTGAGATATACCTGTCAAGCAGGCTCCAAGTCTCCCTGGGAAGCCAATAGATGCCGCTTGAGACGAGCGTGGTGGCCGGCTCCGCCGGTTTTTCCTGAAATTCCAGGATCTTCCCTTTCGTGTCAGTCCTGACAAGACCATAACACTTGGCCAGCTCTTTGTCCCCCACGTCATAAACGGCAATAACGCCGTGCGGCCTTTTCTTTTTTCCGAAATCAACGAACATTATCAGATCAAAATCGAAGAAATTATCTCCCGCGATCACCAAAAGATCACAAGGATCGATCTTTTTCGTTTTGAGCACATACGCCAGGTCCCCGATAGCTCCGAGACGGGTCTCATTACTCGTGGTGTGATCGTTCACAACCTCCACCGGCCATGGATATTTCACCTTCGCAACCCAAGCGTCAAAATGCCCGGAAAACTTTTGATTGCTCACAAGGTAAACGGCTTCAATCTCCCGGACTTTTTGGACATGTTCCAGAATCCATTCCAGAATGGGCTTACGGCCGACAGGAAGAAGCGGCTTCGGCGTATTCTCGGTCAGGGGATAAAGACGCGTCGCGTACCCCGCGCAAAGAATGATCACCTTCATGACTTGACCGCCCTTTTGACCCGGTCGATCACACAAATCGACATGGGATCGACCTTATAGAGTTTTGCAAGCCCGCAACTCGTCCAATCCCCCAGCAGGATCATGGAAAAAATACGGGCCAGAACTCCCTCCCCGCATGCCTTGAACTCAACCACCTCGGCCCCATGTTCTCGGATCGCTTTCATCGCGACCTTTTTTTTCTTTCTCAACCAATCGGGTTCATTTTGATCGGTAAGAAAAATAGCGACCGACCGTTTCACTTTGAAGGCCGGAAAAAGCCATCCTTCGATCTCGTGATGGAACATCTCGGGGAGCGCTTCGCAAGACGCGAGCGTCTTTGCGTTCTCCGCGAACTGGGTGCGCCACCGGAGCGCCACGGATTGCATGAGCCCCCCTCCGTAAATCGCGATGTTCTTGCCAAAAAGCCGTTTTGCGATTTTACGCGCTTTAGCCTCCGGAAAATGGCGAACCACGCGGAGCACCTCCCCGATCTCCTTTCCGGAGAACGAGAACCACCGATAACGCATAAAAAGAAAAAGGAGCGAAAAAGTCGTGTACCCGATCGCAAAACGCGGCGGGTACCCTTGAGGCAGACGAAAAAACGGAATCTTTCGCTTGAGAGCTTCCTGGGCGAGCCAACCTCCGGAGGACACCACGAGAAAATGCGCCTTGCGCCGGACCGCTTGCTCAAAGATCGATTCGACTTCTTGCGTATTACCGGAATAACTGGAAAGGATCACGATCGTTTTGGAATCGACCCATTCGGGAAGACGCGAGCTCCGGTTCACAGTCCAATGGATACGCGAACGGCTCTGGGCGATGGTCCCGAGGATGTCCCCGCTGATGGCGGAACCACCCATTCCGCAATAAAGGACTTTCTCCGGCCTTTTAATGAATGAGGACGGAAGGCTGATGCCTCCGGCAATCGCGCGGGCTTTCACGATCTGATTGGCCAGATCTTTCAGGTAGGCTTCCATTATTCGTCGGCAAGCTCCTCACAGACATCTTTGAGCTTTTCCTTCAGGAAAGCGTAGCTCTCTTTACCGGTGTGGAACGCGAGAGACCTTTGGGCAATCTCCTTGGCATCGGAATAGCGGATCGAACGGATCGCTTTCTTGATCTTGGGTAGCATCACGGGACTGGCGCTGATCTCGTCGATCCCGAGTCCCACCAGAAGAATCGCGATCGCCGGGTCCGAGGACATTTCTCCGCAGCTTCCCACCCAGATATTGTGGCCGTGACCGTTCCGGATCGTTAAATCGATCAGACGAATGATCGCCGGATGGGTTGGTTCGTAAAGATGCGCTATCTTTTCGTTCATACGGTCGACCGCGAGCACATACTGGATTAGATCGTTCGTTCCGAGAGAAAAGAAATCCACTTCCTTCGCCAACACGTCGCTGGCCAATGCCGCTGAAGGGATCTCGATCATGGCCCCGACAGGAATGTCCTTATTAAAAGGGACACCCTCTTTTTCAAGTTCGGCCTTGGCTTCATTTAATATTTCAAGCGCGGCACGAACCTCGTAAACGCCCGAGATCATCGGGTACATGATCTTCAGATTCCCGTGCGCGCTCGCCCGGAGGATCGCCCGAAGCTGGGTTTTAAAGATATCCGTGCGCGTCAGGCAGAAACGGATGGCGCGCCAGCCCAGATAGGGATTCATTTCATGGGGTATTTCGAGCGTGGAAGCGAATTTATCGCCTCCGAGATCGAGTGTGCGGATGACCACCGAGTGCGGATGCATCGCCTCCGCGATCTTGCGATAGGCCTCGTATTGTTCCTGCTCGGTCGGGAGCGTCGTCCGGTTCATATAAAAATATTCCGTGCGGAGAAGCCCGACCCCTTCGCCCCCGTGTGAAATAACGGAAGGTGCCTCGTGATAGAACTCGATGTTGGCGGCGAGCGTGATGCGTTTTCCGTCCAGGGTCTCGGCCGGAAGATCGCGCAATTTATCCAGTTCTCCGGTGAGTTGGACGAAACGGTTCTCCTGGGAATTGAATTTGGCGATAGTCGAGGGGTCGGGATCGAGGATCACGATCCCGTGCGTTCCGTCCACGATGATCATGTCGTCGTCCTGAAGTTCATTGACGATCTTATCGAGTCCCACAATGGCCGGGATCTCAAGCGAACGGCCGAGGATCGCCGTGTGGGACGTCGCCCCGCCGATCTCGGTCACAAATGCCATCACTTTGTTACGGTCCAGGGAAGCCGTGTCCGACGGCGAAAGATCGTGTGAGACGACGATCACTTTCCCCTGGAATTCCTCCAGACGTTTTTTCTCTTCACCGCAAAGGTTCGCGAGAAGGCGCCTGCCCACATCGCGGATGTCCGAAATGCGCTCTTTGAGATATTCGTCATTGATCTGCGAAAAGGCCTGAAAGTAACGCTGGATCACGACCACAAAAGCGTATTCCGCCCCGACTTTTTCGCTCTTGATCACTTCGATCACATCTTCGATCAGGGTCCGGTCTTCGAGGATCAGGAGGTGGGCTGTAAAAATGTCCGAACTCTCCCGCCCGATCTGGTCCGAAAGTTTCCGGCGAATGCTGAGGATCTCGGTACGGGTGCGCGTAAGCGCCTCTTCGAAGCGGGCAATCTCGTTGGAGACCTGCTCGGGACCCACGGAACGCTTGGGAAGATTGAAGGACCCTCCGCTATGCAGGACGAATACCTTCCCAATCGCAATGCCGGGCGATACCCCGATCCCCTTGTATTCTTTCATTGATTATTCTCCGAAATTAGATTCGATAAGAGTGGTCAACGCTTCCATGGCCGTGGCGGCATCTTTACCGGCGGCGCGCACCGTGATCGAGGAACCCATTTCGGCCGCAAGCGTCATGATGCCCATGATCGACTTTCCATCGATCTTGAGATCTTCTTTTTGAACCTCGATCGACGCCTCAAACCGGTTCGCGGTCTGGACAAAGACGGCGGCGGGCCGGGCGTGAAGGCCTAGCTTATTGCCGATCACAAAGGTCCGCTCGACCGGTGCTTGCTCAGTTTTTTTCCGTTGTTTTTTCATGCTCATCCTTCGGTTCGCTCAGCATATTCCCTGCAATGCTCCAAAACGAGCTTCATCAGGAGCTCTGAATCATGACGGACCTGCTCGCCCGCCTGGAGCACATCCCCTTGGATGATCCGGTAACCTTTTTCCCGGATCTTCTCGACATCCAGCTTGACCGGCAGGGCATCCTGTTTGGCATAACGTTGGAGCATCTCCGCCGGGATGGTCGCCGTGTTCACGAAACAGGCATCCACGATCCTCGGATCGGTATGGTCCAGGATCACGTTCAAATGGTCCCACGCGCTCATCCCCGTGGTCTCGCCGGGCTGCGTCATGGTGTTCAGGATATAAACCTTGTACGCATCGGACCGGAGGACTGCCTCTCGGATATCTTTGATCAAAAGATTCGGCAGAATACTGGTATAAAGACTTCCCGGCCCCATGAGAATGATGTCCGCGATCTCGATCGCGTCCAGGGCTTCCTGGCACGCCTTGCAATCCTCGGGCAAAAGACGAACGCTGCGAAGCGGTTTTTTCCGGTCCGTGATGTTCGTCTCTCCTTCGACCGAGGTCCCGTCCATGAATTCGCCCACAAGCGTCACTTTCTCAAGCGTCGACGGAAGCACCTGCCCGCGAATGGCCAAAACCTTGCTGGATTCCGCAATCGCCTTTTCAAAATCGCCCGTCACTTTCGAAAGCGCTGTAATAAAAAGATTCCCGAAGCTGTGTCCCTTGAGCCCCTCTCCAAGTTCGAACCGGTATTGAAAAAGGTCGCGAATGAGCGGCCCGGCATCGGCAAGCGCCACCAGACAATTACGGATATCCCCCGGCGGCAGCATGTCCATTTCATCGCGCAGCCTCCCGGAACTTCCTCCCGTGTCCGTCACCGTTACGATCGCCGTAATATTGCTCGTAAAGGTCTTGATCCCCGAAAGCATGGTGCTTAGACCGGTCCCGCCGCCGATCGCCACGACGCGCGGCCCGTGCAGTAAGGATTCTCCCCGGCGCTTCTGGTAGACGATATCCACGAGCGAATCATTCCCGTTCAGAGGCATGAGCGCCCGCACGAAGATCCGAACCATATTTTTGATCGACGTATAGATGAGAAATATTCCGAGGATCAAAAGCGCTGTGGCGAACGAGGCGAGTAAAACGCTCGTCTTGCACATGGTCTGGACGGTCAAGAGAGCCACCAGCACGATGAATCCCAGCCCCAGGGAACAAAGAAAAATCCATCGTTTGATCCCAATGCCCGGATAGAGCCACTTAAAAAATTTCATAGGAGATCGCCGCGGAGCCGGTCCGGGTCAGGCCTTCCGATTCTCTTCTTTAGAGATCAAGTCGAAGATGTCTTTCGGGGTCTTGCATTTTCGGATGAGTTCACAAAAATAAGTGTCCCGGAGAAGTCTTGAAATCTGCGCCAACGCTTTGAGATGTGGCCCGGCGGTGTCCTTGGGCGCGACGAGCAGGAACAGGATATAGACCGGCTCGCCGTCCAGCGCCTCAAAGTTCACTCCTTTGCGGCTAACGCCGAGTACGGCCACGAGTCCCTCCACTTTGTCGGTCTTCCCGTGCGGGATCGCGATCCCTTGCCCGATCCCTGTAGAGCCCAGGTTCTCGCGCTCGATCAGGGCACGCAGGATGTTCTTTTTATCCCCCACGTCCTTGACTTCGGCCAGAAGATCGACCATTTCCTTGAGAATGCCCTCTTTGTCGGTCGCTTCCAGATCGACTTTGATACCCTTCACGCTGAGAAAATCGGTGATCTTCATGAATCTATTCCTCCGAATTGAAAAAGGTTGCGGGACTTTAGAACCCGGGCTCAATAAGCCCGTGACTCCCGTCCTTACGTTTATGGATCACATTCACCCTGTTGGTATTTTGGTTCATAAAAACAAGAAAGGTTTCCGGAGAGATCTCCAGCTGAAGACTCGCCTCTTCGGCCGACATCGGTTTGGCCGCAAAGGCCGAGGAGCGGACGATCTTCGGATGGCCCTCGGGCAGGATACTTTCCGCTTCGATCATTCCCAGCGCCCGGGCGATCCTCACCGAACTCTTGGCGCTTTTATTGTGATGCCCCTTGGATCTTGAGCGGAATTTTTTTAACTGTTTCTCGACGCGCTCATAGGCCTCGTCCATCGCCGCAAAGATATTATCTTTGGCTTCGCCCATCCCGAAGGCGTGAAAGTCCTTGGCCGAGAGCGTGATCTCGGCCTTGAAGATGTATTTTTCTTTTTTAAGGAACACATGCGCCTCCACGATCCGGGACGCGTACTTCTCGAATTTGGGGAGACGTTCCTCCAAATGTTCCTTCATCCCCGAGGTGATCTTAAGATTCTGTCCTGAAAAACGGATATCCACTATCATTTCCTCCTTAAGGGTCTTTGATGAATCGCTGCGAAATGCGGCTTTCGGATTACGCTAAAGTAAATCTCTCCCCAAGATAGAGCTCCCTGGCTTTAGAGTCGGAAGCAAGAAATTCCGAGGTCCCGGAGACCTCCACCTTGCCCTCGAAAAGAAGATAAGAACGGTCGGTGATAGAAAGCGTTTCGCGGACACTGTGATCGGTGAGCAATATGCTGAGACCCTGGGCCTTGAGCCGCTGAAGGATCTTCTGCACTTCAAAAACCGCGATGGGATCCACACCGCTGAAGGGTTCGTCCAAAAGGATAAGCGATGGGTTCGTCACGAGCGCACGCGTGATCTCAAGACGTCGGCGCTCGCCGCCGGAAAGTGTGTAGGCCTTGTTCTTCGCGAGATAAGCGATATCCAGATCGTTTAGGAGCCGTTTGAGGCGACGGTCGCGTTCCTCCTGGGACATCTCCAAAGTTTCCAGGATCGCCATAATATTCTCTTCCACGGTCAGCTTGCGGAAGATTGAAGGCTCCTGAGAAAGATAACCGATTCCGAGCCGCGCCCGTTCGAACATCGGAAGGTTCGTGATCTCCTCGCCTCGGAAAAAGATCTTCCCGGATTCCGGGCGGATGATCCCGACCACCATATAGAACGACGTGGTCTTGCCGGCGCCATTGGGGCCCAAAAGCCCCACGATCTCGCCGCGCGAGATCTGGATGTTCACGCCGTTGACGACCGTGCGCCCTTTATAACTTTTCGTCAGCTGTTTCGTTTCAAGTAAATTCATGATCAGACAATTCCCTTCCCGAGATGGGTATTGGCGTCCCCGCTAAAATAAAGGGCTTCCGTATCCCCGCCCAGAATGATCCGCCCCTCATCCGCCAGATAGATCACGCTGTCCGAATAGGTCTTGTTTCCGTCCGGGTTCTCGATCACAACGTCCCCCACAGATACAATTTTTGAAACGTGGCGGCTCACGCGGTTGTAATAAACGTCCATCGTATCCGCCGTAAGCTTCCCGCGAGAATCCTGCGCCACAACATTATCTTTGAAATGTGCGATATTTTTTTCATAGTCGACCACCAGAGGCCCGTCACAGGTGATGGTCGTCGGTCCGGTCTCTTTGTCCTCGGCATTCTGCACCACCACCGTCACTTTTTTTTGAAATTTTACCTTTTTTAGATTCGTTTCGGCCCGCGCACCGGTACCTTCCACGTTGATATTGTCCTTCTTGACCTGCGTCGGCAGGTCGGTCTCCACAATGTGCTCTGAAGGGCTCATATCCAGGGCCTCGGTCACAAGTCTTGTCCCGTCGTCGGTCGTAGCCACCACATTTTTTTCAAGATGGATCTTGTTCTTTTTCTTGTCATATTTGCCGCGATCCGCCGTCACGGTCACGGGCACTTCCTCCGCATACGCCTTGGCCATCACGTTCATCAGCTGCACGGTGTTCGAAAGGATATCCGCAGAGTCCCCTTCGATCTCAATTTCGCGCTGCCCTTCGGGCGTATATTTGGTGAATGAAAAAGAGAAGATCTTTTGCGGTTTCTGTTCGGAAGGCTTCTCGACCCCCTGCTCGGCCCTGTGCTTGCGAGTGATGACCACCTGCACCTGCACGAAGAACACATAGAACACCACCAGCGCGGCAAAGATAAAAATAAGACGTTTGATCATGAGTGTTTCACTGTCTCCTTAAGTTCCGTCACAGCCGTCTTTTCAGGCTTTGTTTTCCAGCGGTCATGCATCCATCCCCATTGCTCCGGGTAACGGCGGATCACTTCTTCAAAATCTTTCATCCAAGCTTCGGTATATTTCCGGATCGAGGCCGCCCGATCACCGTCTTCGATCCTGGGCCTGATCAAGTTTCCCAAAAGGATCTTGTAGCGATTCCCGGGCATCCGGACCATAAAAGTCGGCAAGATCGGCGCTCCCGAGGCCATGGCGAATTTTACCGGCGCCACGGACGTATAAGCCGACCTCCCAAAAAAATCCACGAAAATACCCCGAACACTGTCTCGATCCTGGTCCGGCAAAAGCCCAACGATCTCGCCCGCCTTCAGATGGGCATGGATCTGTCTGACGGCCTCATCCTGGTAGATAGTCCGAAAACCTGGGTAACTCCTCAGGCTTACGACCCAACGGTTGTATGGCCCATAATAGATCCGCCGGCCAACCACGCCTCCCCGGAACCCTTGAAGGCCGAAAACCCTCGGTAAAAGCTCCCAGTTGCCAAGGTGCGCCGTCATTATAATGAGCCCTTTCCCTTCTTGCAAAATATCTTTGCAGAAAGAATAGACATCACCAACCTCTACGAGAGAGGTCGCCTGGTCACGCGAAAGTGTGCCAAAACGAAGAGAATCAACGGCCGTTTGGAGCATGTGCCCCATTACACGCCGGCCAATCGTCTCCAACTCCACAAGACTTTTCGTGTCGCCGTACGCAAACTTCAGATTTTCAAGGATCTTTGTTCTTTGACGCGAAACAAGCCCATATCCCAAATACCCGGCCCCTCGAGCAAATGCCAAGGCCCAACTTCGCGGCAGGGCTAACAGAAGTCCCGCCCCAAGTCTTGTTAATAGGTAAAGCGGATAGCGATAGAATCTATGCTTGGCCATAGGCGGATTAAACCCGTCCCGCCCTCATAAGGTCCTGAACATCCAGGAGGCCTACGACACGCCGGGCTTTATCCACCACCGGCAACTCATCAATACGAAGGGATTCCATGATATGAAACGCCTCTTCCGCGAGCTTTTCCTTCTGGATATAGCGGGGTTTCAGCGTGGCCAATTGGACCACGGAACGGCTCAAGATCTTTTCGCCCTGGCTTTTAAGATGACGCCGGAGATCCCCGTCTGTGAAAACGCCCACCAATTTTCCGTTCCGGTCGACGATCGTGCAGCTGCCGGCCCTCGAGGCCGTGATCTTGAGAAGCGCCTGACGCACCGTGGTCTTCAGCCCCACAAGCGGATTGGCTTTGCCCGTACGCATGATGTCCCCGACCTTGAGCAACCGTCTCCCGAGACTTCCCGCCGGATGCAGTTCGGCGAAATCCTCGGAACGAAAACCTTTTTTCTTAAGCAGCGAAAGCGCAAGCGCGTCCCCCAGTGCAAGCGAAGCGGTCGTCGAAGCGGAAGGCGCCAGGTTCAAAGGGCATGCCTCACGCCGCACGCCAAGATCAAGCACTTTGTCCGCATTCTTCCCGAGAGTGGATCCCGGAACGCTCGTGAGCGCCACAAGTTTGACGCCTTTTTTCTTCAGAAGAGGCAGAAGCCTTACGATCTCTTCGCTTTCCCCGCTTTGCGAGATCGCGATCACAAGGTCCTTGGAAGTCACCATGCCGAGGTCCCCGTGCACCGCTTCGGCCGGGTGAAGAAAAAAAGTGGGCGTTCCCGTGGAGGCCAGGGTCGCGGCGATCTTGCGGGCAATAAAACCGGGCTTCCCCATCCCGGTAAGGATCACGCGCCCTTTGCAATCCGCCATCCATTGGACCACCGTCTCGAAATCCTTGCCGATTCGGGAGCGGAGCCGTGAGATGGCGCACGCTTCGATTCTGAGAATTTCTTTAGCCAGCTTTATCACATGGGACGTTTTCATAGGTTTAAGCTTCCCCGACAACGCATTGCTTGAGCGTCATCAGTTTTTTGAGCAAAGGTTCTAATTGAGAAAGCGCAAGGGCATTTGGCCCGTCGGAAAGCGCCTTGGAAGGATTTTCGTGGATCTCCATAAAAATAGCATCCGCTCCAGCGACGACCGCGCAGCGCGCAAGCGTCGGAATGAATTCCGACATACCGCCGGAAGCCGTGCCTTTTCCGCCGGGGATCTGCACCGAATGCGTGGCGTCATAGACCACGGGATACCCGAACCCGCGCATGATGGGGATCGCGCGAAAATCGTTCACCAGGTTGTTGTACCCGAAACTTGTGCCGCGTTCCGTGAGAAGGATCTTCTTGCATCCCATTTCTTCGAGCTTGTCGATCATGTTCTTCGCTTCCCACGGGGAAAGGAATTGCCCTTTTTTCACGTTCACGATCTTTCCTGTTGCCGCCGCCGCGGATAAAAGATCGGTCTGGCGGCAAAGGAACGCCGGGATCTGTAGAATATCCGCCACTTCGGCCACCGGCTTCGCCTGTTCGGGTGTATGGAAATCCGTGAGAATGGGAAGCTTGAACTCTTTTTTGATACGGGCAAGGATCTCAAGACCTTTTTCAAGGCCCGGACCACGGAAAGATCGGATCGAGGAACGATTCGCTTTATCAAAGCTCGCTTTAAAAACATACGGGACCTTAAGCGCCCGTGTGATCTTCGATATCTTTTCCGCAAGCCGCAACGCGCTTTTCTCGTCCTCAATCACACAAGGCCCCCCGATCAGAACGAGCTTGCGGGGATCTCCGAAAACGATGGAGCCAAGCATCACCTTATGCATGGACCTCACCCTGCTCCTGTGCGGGAACCTCTGTCTTAACGATCTCCGGCTTCGCCGGAACGGGGATCTTCAAACCATGCGTTTCCTGGAAAGCAAGCGCATGACGGACAAATTCACGAAAAAGCGGGTGCGCCCTGTCGGGCTTGGATTTGAATTCAGGGTGGAATTGAACCGCAACAAACCATGGGTGGCCTTCCAACTCGATCATCTCAACGAGCTTTCCGTTCGGAGAAACGCCCGAAAGTTTCATGCCAGCCTTCTGGAATTTTTCACGATATTCATTATTAAACTCATAACGGTGACGATGACGCTCCGAGATCTCGTCGGTCTTGTACGCTTTATACGCCAGCGTGTCCTTTTTGACCTGGCAGGGATACGCACCGAGGCGCATGGTCCCGCCCATATCTTTGACGTTTTGCTGCTCTTCGAGAAGACTAATCACCGGGAACGGCGTCTTTTTGTTGAACTCCGTGGAATGCGCCCCTTTCATGTCCAGGACGTTACGCGCAAATTCGATCGCCGCGCATTGCATCCCGAGGCAGATCCCGAAGAAAGGGATCTTTCTTTCCCGGGCATACTGGATCGCCTTGAGCTTCCCTTCGATCCCGCGGTTTCCGAAACCGCCCGGCACCAGGATCCCCGAGACGCCCTTGAGCTGTTCCAGCGAACGCCCAGTCTCGAGCTTTTCGGAATTAATCCTTTTGATCACCACGCCCGTGTCATTGGCGATCCCTCCGTGTTTCAAAGACTCATAAATGGACTTGTAAGCGTCCTGCAACTCGATATATTTACCGACCACCGCGATCTTGACCAGGTGCTTGGGATGAAGCGCCTTGTCGACCACGTTCTTTTTCCATTCGTGAAGACTTCCCGCTTTGTATTCAATCTTAAGCTTCTGGCAAATAACCTTGTCGATCCCCTCCTCTTTGAACGTGAGCGGGCATTCGTAGATTGAGGCCACATCGCGCGCTTCGATCACAGCCTCCGGCTCCACGTTGCAGAAAAGCGCGATCTTGTCCTTCATCGCTTGGTCAATCTTTCTTTCCGTGCGACAGATCAGGATGTCCGGCTGAATACCGATTTCACGCAGGGTGCCGACACTATGCTGCGTGGGCTTGGTCTTGAGCTCACCCGCGGCTTTGATATAAGGGACAAGCGTCAGATGGATGAAAAGAGAGTTCTCACGGCCGATCTCGTGACGGAATTGCCGGGCGGCCTCCAAAAACGGCAGGGACTCGATATCGCCGGCCGTGCCGCCAACCTCCGAGATCACGACATCATAACGTTTGTTGCGCGAAACATTCCGGATGCGCTCCTTGATCTCATTGGTGATGTGTGGCACCACTTGCACCGTACCGCCCAGATAATCCCCGCGCCGCTCCTTCGCGATCACGGTGTGATAGATCTGCCCGCTCGTCACGTTGTTCTCACGACCCAGCGTGCTGTGCGTAAAGCGTTCATAATGCCCGAGGTCAAGATCCGTTTCCGCGCCATCATCGGTCACATAGACTTCGCCGTGTTGAAAAGGATTCATGGTGCCGGGATCCACGTTCAGATAAGGATCGAGCTTTTGGATCGCTACTTTGAGCCCTTTCGCTTCGAGGATCTTCGCGATCGACGCGGACGCGATCCCTTTTCCGAGGGATGAAACAACACCGCCTGTCACAAAAATATGTTTTGGCATTCTTAATTCCTCATGGGGTTCTTCAAACGCTTTTCGACTTCCTGAAGATCCTCTTCCGTGTCCACGCTGATAAAATCATACGCCGTCTCGATCACGCGAATGGAACGGCCCCTTTCAAGGACCCTGAGCTGCTCTAATTTCTCGATATTTTCCAGGATTCCCGGCTCCCAAGCAACAAATTTCAAAAGGAAATCGCGCCGGTACCCGTAAACTCCGAGATGTTTCAAAAAACTGGACTCACGATCCTGTTTTCCCTGAGAGAATGGGATCGCCGCCCGTGAAAAATAAAGCGCGTTCCCTTCCGCATCACAAACGATTTTGACGACATTGGGATTCTCGTAACTGGCCCTGTCCGTCATGCGCACCGCCAGGGTCAGCATTTCCACATCCTTCGCCCTTTCGAAAATGGCCACCATTTCGTCGAGCGCCTTCGGGTCCACGAGCGGCTGATCGCCCTGGATATTGATCACAAACTCCTGCTTGAAATGGCCCATGACCTCCGCAATCCGTGAGGTCCCATTCGGATGGTCACAACGCGTCATGAACGTCTTCCCCCCGAAGGCCTCCACGCATTGCTGGATGCGCAGGTCGTCGGTCGCCACGATCACGTCCTCAATCTTTTTCGCCTGCTTCGCACGTTCCCAGACATGCTGAATCATGGGCTTGCCGTTTATGGAACGCAGAATTTTCTCAGGTAACCGGGTAGAACCTAAACGCGCGGGAATAACACCCAGAGCTTTCATGAAAAATTTGAGATCTCAAATTTGAAATTAAACATCATGCCTTCCGGATCGCTTCCTCAAGTTCTTCGGGAGCGACCGTCGCGGTGCCAAGTTTTCCGACCACAATGCCGGCAGCCAAGTTCGATATCTTCGCGGCCTCTTGCATTTTCGCACCCGCCGCGAGGGCCACCGCAAGCGTCGCGATCACGGTGTCTCCCGCGCCGGAGACATCATAAACTTCGCGCGCGGCGGTCGGGATCCGGATGAGCTTCTTGTTCTTCTCAAAAAGCGCCATCCCATCCTCTCCCAGCGTGATCAGCACGGAATCGAGTTTTAATTTTTTCATCAGTCCCCAGCCGACCGTTTCTAATTCCGGAGTGTCATAGCACGAACCGTGCGTCCGTTCATAACCGTGATAGGCCTCACTACGATTCGGGGTGATGCAGGTCACGCCCTGGTAATAGACAAAATGTTTTTCCTTGGGATCGACGAGCACAGGCTTTTTGAACTTCTTGGCAAGACGGACGATCTCCTTCAAAAGGAACGGCTGCATCACGCCTTTGCCATAGTCCTCAAGGATCACGACGTCCATGCGTTTGATATTCTCGCGGACAAATTTCAGGATCTTGAGAAGTTTGACTTTAGAAACATCGTCCGTTTTTTCACGGTCAAAACGAACCACTTGCTGGGAATGCGCGATCACACGGGTTTTGAGGGACGTCGGGCGCTCCGGGTCATAGACAATCCCCCCCGTTTCGATCCCCTGCTTACGCATCACCTTGAGCAGCATGCGCCCATAAAGATCGCGCCCCACCACCCCGCAAGGGAAAACCTGTCCTTGGAGGGAACGGATGTTGTTGGCCACGTTGAGCGATCCGCCCGGCATGAAGGATTCCCGCTCGACCTTGACGACCGGCACCGGCGCCTCGGGGGAAATACGCTTCACGCTCCCCCAGACAAACTGATCCAGAATGAAGTCCCCGATCACGAGGATGCGGGCTTCCTTGAACCTCTCGAGAATCTCAAGAAAGCGCCTTTTCTCCAAGCTGTTAAGCGGCAAAGATGTGCTCTTCATGGTCCCTCTAAAAAAAAGAGGACGGGCTATATTTTTATGAAGTACCCGTCCAAGTTGGGGCGATCAAGGAAGGCCGTATGATAACACCCCTTGCTGAGGGTGTCAACGAAAGGAAACCTTTATAAGTGATTGAAATTAAATGGGTTAGAGAATACCAGCGCTATGTTTTATTTTTTGGCGCTCCCCAGTGCTAGCTTGGGTTCAGAAAGTCATTTTTTTGGCGCAGGGCAAGCAGAACAATCACCGGAGCAGGATGGGGCCGCGGGAGTTTCCTTTTTGGGGACGTCCTTCTTGGCCGACTCCTTGTATCCCTTGGAGCGGTAATCAGTTTGATAAAAGCCGCTTCCCTTGAAAAGCACCCCGGCCCCCCCGGAGATTAAACGTTCAGCCTTGGCTTTCCCGCACTTGGGGCATTTCTTGATGGCCTTTTCGGTCATGGATTGGTATTTCTCGAACCGGTGGCCGCAGGCCCCGCATTCATACTCATAAGTCGGCATAAATGATCTCTCCTTTGAAGACGCGCATTATAGTCCCAATACCAATCAAAGCGACGCTGAGATTGGGGCAATCCTTGTCAACCATTCAAGAGATTAAATCATAGACAAGGATAGAGGGAAAAGAAATATTTTCAATCAGTTCGTCAAAGCCTGCCCAAACTTTTTATTATTTTCCTGAATGGTAGTTTGGAGTTCCCTGATGACCTTTATTTCTAAATCAGGACTGTCCTGGCTCGTAGCCGGTAAGCCTGGCGACGACTTCTCCGAGAACGGGAACCTTGACCTCCATCACAAGCGGGATGCGACGCTCGTCCAAGCTGATCCAGCCACGAACTTTGCCGCGTCTGACAAAAAAACCTTCGAACAAAATGATGGGCTCCACCTCAACCGCCTGAAAAACTCCGACCCCTTCGATCTTCATTTTCTTGACGCCATGCGTGATCACTTCAAGGTCCCAGTTCTTTTCGTCCGCATTCACCGGGATCATGGTTTTGGAATCGGGTTTTATGTCCTGGACTCGTAGCCAATAACAACAGGAAATCTGGTCCTGGACATGCTTGGGGATGAACATCTCCTTATGACTGTTGTCCTTGCGGGAATAAAAACGACCGACATGCCCGTCCTGATCGTACTCCATCGACTCGTCCGTCCAGTATCTCCCCTCTTTGATCTTTTTTTCATAGCGGAGGGAATGAAAATGCTCGGCGTCCACATAGGTGTGATGCGTGTCCCGGACCTTGTAGATCCAGTCGAGGATCGGACGCGACCGAATATTGATCTCAATGTGATAAGTGTCGCGGCCGTTCACCTTCACGAGCTCTTTCACCTCGGAGACCGCATCCCCGACGGTAACCCCGAGGTAGCTGATCTCAAATTTTATTTTCTCTCCGGGAAAGATCCTTGAAGCGGATTTTTCAGAGCGCGGAAAAAACTTTTCCGTTTCTTGGGCAGAGCTGACGGGAATAAGAAGCACTAATATTAAAAGGAACCCCGCCACTTTTGTCATGGGAATCAATTCCGGATGGCCCCGTCAAGACCGATCACAACCCTTTTCACCGGAAGGCGTGTGCCGGAAAGTTCCACCGCTTCCTGGACCATGCGAAAGAGACCGGAACAACACGGCACTTCCATAATCACCACGGTCAATGAATACACGGTGTTGTTCTTGAGGAGTTCTGCGATTTTTTCGACGTAACCGCCGGTTTCATCGAGTTTGGGGCAAGCGATCACAAGCTTCTTGCCTTTCAGCATGTCCTGGTGAAAACTTCCGAGTGTGAACGCGGTGCAATCCGCCGCGATCAGAAGATCACATTCTCTAAAATAAGGAGCCAGCGGCGAAATCAAATGAAGCTGGATCGGCCACTGGCTGAGCTCGGATTGCACGGAGCCCGTTGCAGGAACACCCTTGCTCCCGGAGACCTCTCGCGCCATGGACCCCGGACAGCCGCCGAAATGCGGTAAGTGGCCATGATCACGGACTCCCGGCGCTCCGTGAACTTTCTGCGCGGCCTCGGCGCCCTGGGTCTTCAGCACGTGAGCAAACGCGGCCTTGGGATCATAATCGTTGCTATCCCGTTCGACAATCTTGAGCGCATCCACAGGACAAACATCCAGACAGGCCCCCATCCCGTCACAAAAAATCTCTTTGACGAGCACGGCTTTCTTGTGCTCATCCAGCACGAGTGCTCCCTCCGCGCAGGCCTGGGTGCAAAGGCCGCACCCGTTGCACTTTTCCCGGTCGATCTCAATGATCTTACGCGTTGCCATAACCTGTCCTCTTTATTTGTTGGAATGCTTCTTCGGGCAAAAGATCTTTCAAACACGCAATGGTGGGACACTCTTTATTATAACGGAATTTGTAATAACAGGGACGGCACTCCAGACTCCGTTTAAAGACAGCAATCGCGTCAGGCGACGGAGGATACGGTCCATACACCTCAGGCGGCACGGGTCCGTAGAACGCAATAAGCGGTACATGAAGCGCGTGCGCTAAATGCACCAACCCTCCGTCATTGCCCAGAAAAAGCGCTGACTTCTTGAGAACCATGGCCGTTTGGGCAAGCCTTGTCTCTCCCGCCAACACGACCGAGGGAGGCTTGCCCTGGCTTCCGTTTTCTTTTCCTAAAAGGTTGCCAGGGCTAGTCCCATTAACCTTTAATTCTTTTGATGGAGAATGGGAATTAATCATCGCTTGCAATTCTTCGCAGAGCGCCCGCTCGGAACGACTGCCTAGGATGGCGACGCCATGAAGACCCCGTTCTACTTGAAGCTTTTTGATCAACTCTGCGAAATACTTCACGGGCCAGCGTTTGAAAGAAGCTTCCTTTCCCCACGAATCCCCGCCGCCGGGAGAGACCGCGAGAAAACGCTCGGGCAGGAGCTTCAGTTTTTCAGCGACCTCCGCCTCGACAAGCCCGGAAGGCGTCGGAAAATAATACTCCAGGAAACGGTCCTCCACGGGGATCCCGGCGGCCTCCGCAAGATCGCAGTAAAAATCCACGGCATGCCGTTTCCAAAACGCTTCTGGAAGCGGGTAGCGGATATTATGAAAAATCGCGCGTTTTTTATACGCGAACCCTGCGCATCGCGGGATCCCGAGAAAAAACCGGCCGAAAAAAGCGTGCTCGCGCCGCAGGGAATAATCCAGGATCAAGTCATAATGCTTGGCCCGGAGTTTCCGGCCGAGCTCCCAACAGTCGCGAAGATTTTCCAATCCTGTCTGACGATGGGCGCGGTCCTTATCCATGACAAAAATATCATCGACGTGAGGATTATGCTCCACGACTTCCCGTGTGCGGGATCCCAAAAGCAGATCGACAGTCTCGACGGTTGGAATGAGGCGCAACGCACGCATGACAGGCGTCACAAAGAGAAGGTCGCCGATCCCGTATGGATGAACAATGAGTACGCGTCGAAGCGTTCGCATCATGCTCCTTCCCTTCGCTCACCCTTCACACACCCCGTTTGCGTTCCCCGCACCGGGTGCGTGAGAAGATCCTTCACCGCAGCAAACACATCCTCGACAGAGATTTCGTCGATATAGGTGAATTTACGGTCCGCCGCAGGGATATGGGAAACGTCTTTGGCGACCACGCGCGAATTCTTCCCCAGCGGCCGCCAGCGTCGGGGCCCGAGACCCAGTTCATATCTTCCGAAAATAGAAACGACCGGAGTTCCGACCGCGGTCGCGATATGCACGGGCCCGGAATCATTCGAAACAAGCAAAGCCGCTCTTTTTAAAAGCGCGCCAAGCATCCCTAAGGAAAGCCGCCCGCTTAAGTCAAAAATGGGAATGGGTGTGCTCTGCTTCATTTTTTCGATGCTCGCCCGGTCCTTCTTTATTCCGATCGCGAGAAAAACAAAGGCCCGCTCTTGAGCGATCCGCGTCACGAGCTCGCCAAAACGCTCCGCCGGCCACATTTTTGTGACATCACTCGCCGAAGGGTTCAGAACGATCCATGGAAGATCGCGCGGGACCTTATGGAACAAGAGCAGGTTCTCAAGCGACCGTACGGCGCCGGCCGGGACCGGGAAAAAAGTTTCCATTTCGGACGGCGCGAGAACGCCTAAGGGTTTAACCAGCTCCAAAAGATATTCGGCTTCCTGCTTAAGGCCCTTTTTTTTGTTATACGGATGGACTTGCGTCAAGGCCCAGGGGGCGCGGCGATCGTATCCGATCCGGACCGGGATCCCCGCAAGCCACGCGGCGAGATGCATCCGGTTCGTGCCGTGGGCATGGATCACCCTATCGAATTTTTTGCTCCGGAGCTTTTGGCTGAACAGAAACTGCCCCCAAAGGTCCTTTTCACTCCCGTTTTTATCATAGAGAATCACCTCGTCAATGAAAGGATTGCCTTGGACGATTTCGCGATGTTCAAGAAAAACAAGCACCGCAATGTGGGCTCTTGGGAATTTTTCGCGCAGGGCTTTTAAAAGAGGCGTTGTGAGAACCAGGTCCCCGATGCGGTCCGTACGCGTAATGAGAATACGCGGAGCGTCAGACAGCCTTGGGAGCATTCAAAAGCTCCAAGGAGAGCTCTATGACTTTTTCCGGTTTAAGCCCGTGAAAGCAGCTCCGTTCAGCAGGAGATAATTCATCGGAGCGGCAAGGGCATTTTGAAGCATCTTCGCGGGCGATCCGGAATTTCGCCCCTTTGTATCCATATCTTTCATGATCGGTCGGACCAAAAATACCGACGGTCGGGGTCCCCAATTCAAACCCAAGATGCATATTGGCGCTATCATTGGAGATCAAAAGAGAAGCCCGCGAGATCAGAGAAGCCGTCTGCGGGAGTATCATGTCCCCGCAGAAAACCGAGGTGATTCCCGGCAATTCCGCCTCAATGCTTTCGGCCACAGGTCTTTCACTAAGATTCCCGACGAGCAGAACCCTTTTCCCGGTCTGTTGATTCAATTGTTTTATTACTTCCACAAAATGCTTGGCGGGCCAACGCTTGCATTCGTTGGATGCCCCGGGCGCCACGACGATCCAGCCGCTCTTCTCATGGATCTTGTTGCTGTCAAGAGAGCACAACGAGAAAACCTCATCGACCTCATTAAAAAAACGGAAAGGTGTCATGAGCGGCTCAGCCCCTTCTTCCGCGGGGAAAAAAGGGGTTTCCTCATCCAACATCTCGAGCAACTCCATGTTCCGTTCGCGCATGTTCCTCTTCTTGAATTTTCTGAAAACAGGCGTCCGCTTCCTGCAGGAAACCAGGAACGGGATCAGCGTATTCCGCAAATCAACAACCCTGTCGTACCTCACCCGGCGAAGACTCTTGATGAATTTGAATTTTTTCCAGAGTGAGGCTTTTTTGTCGTAGATCACAATGCGGTAGATGTCGGGGCTCCTTTGTAGAACGCTTTGCGCACGCGGCCCCACAACCGCCGTGATTCTTGCTTGCGGGAACTTACGCCGGAGGGCCATGATGACATGCGTCGTCATGATCACATCCCCAAAATTGCTCAATGTCACGACCAGAATATTCATGCTTTCCCTGAAGTCCTTTCGATGACACCCCAATCCCGCCTACCCCACCGGCCCACACCCGCCAGCTTCCCGGCAAACAGGAGGCAGTTATTCTCTCTTATCCCACGCAACCCTGTCAACCTCGAGTTAGTGCAAAAAAACTTCAACCGAAAACCATCAAACGTACGGCCTTTCCGGAGGCAAGCCACACCTCAAGCATAGCATACGGGAACGATCTGAACGTGTTTTTCACCATAATTGGGAGGCCGCCACGGGAATTTTTGGGTCGGCCATTTGCTCCTGTCTTCATAAATAAACAACTGATACTTCTCTGGGAGCAAGTCCGGACGGATCCTTTCCACTCTCGAAAAATAACGTTCGTACTTTTCAAAATAGTCGAGTCCCGGGGCCCGCACATGATAACAACCATTCCAGGTAAGCTTGGGATATTCGACCGTTCTCTCTGAAAAAATAGGAACGGGAAGGATCGCGATGCCGTTCGGCTTTAGGATCCTGCGGATTTCGGAGATCGCCTTCTCATCATGCGGGATGTATTCCAGCACATGGGAGGCAAAAATGAAATCGTACGTTTGATCGGCAAACGGAAGTTCCTGGAGATCCACAAGATAGTCGACGTTCTTCATTTTCAGGTCTGCGGTCTCATACTGACCGAACTTTTTTGAGAAAAAATTTCGGAAAAAAGGCTCGGGGGAAAAGTGGAGCATTTTTAATGAAGCGGTATCCATGGAATCCAGGATGTCCTTTACGACCAAAAATTGGAAACGATGCCTTTCCATGGCACCGCAATTCGGACATTTTGCATATCGTCTGTAACCCGTGGAAGGAGTAATATGCATGAAGGGCCCGTTGTAGGCACAGACGGGGCATTCGAATTTTTTCTCTCGAAGATTGCGGAGCCCGAATACCCGTAAACGGATCTTGTCCTTAAGGCTCTGCCACCGGGTTTTTCGAAGCATCCCTTTCCTCCCGCCGGGCAAACATCAGAGCCTTGTGTCAGTGCCTATAGATCCATAAACACCGGGCACGACCACCCAAGATTCCGCCGGCTTCCCTTGAAAAATGAGGCGCTAAATAAAGCCCCCGCATAAATAACATATTCATCTTTAAGCGTGCGGCGCGAAAAGCAAGACGTTGCGCCATGCTCATGAATGCGAATAGATATTTTCCACAGCTTCAAAAACCTGCCCAGGCCCGATATGTGAAAGCCAGCCTTCCTCCGGAAGATTTTTTCCAAAAAAAGGCACATGATAGCCCTGCGGAACATACTGCAACACGACGCTCTTGCCCACGCCTCGCGGACCGGTCAATTTCGGGTCTGTGGGACCGAAGAGCGCCACAACAGACGCGCCAGCGCCTGAGGCCATATGCATGGGTCCGGAATCGCCCGTTACGAGACACACGGCGTTTTTGTAAATCGCGGCAGAGACGCGCAACCCCGTCTCCCCCACCAAAGAAACGACCTTCGCCGAACGAACCTTTACCTTAAACTCTTCGAGGAGAGGCTCGTCATTTTGAGAACCGGTGATCACAACCGGAAGATGCCACTTTTCTTCGATTTTTTCAGCAAGCGTCGCAAAATACTCGGGGGGCCAGCGTTTCGGACTCCAATTGGCCCCAAGATGAAAACAAATGTATGGGGCGCCTTTTTCAATGCCGTGCGTCTTGAGCGCCTCGCGCGCGGCTTCTTCATCCTCTTTTTTACAGAAAAACCGGTAAGCTCTTTTCGCGGGAAGATCAAAACCCGCGCCTTTCATCAAAGCGAAAAAATAGTCCAGCTGATGCATGGGCTCAACCGGTTCCGGAATCGCCTGTGTCAGGAATGCCTCTCGGCCTTTACCGTAACCGGTGCGTTCCTTCACGCCGCCAAGCGTAAAGATCAGCGCTCGCGTCCGGGAACGGTGAAAAAGATAGCCCTGATCCCAGGGACCGCACTTCCTCAATTCCAAAACAAATCGTATTTTTGTGAACCAGGAACGGTGCGTGCTTTTTTCGTCAAAGCTTAGGAAATCCGACACCGCGGGGTGAGCTTCAAGGATCTGGCGGCATCGCTCAGGTGCGATGCAGGTGATCGAGGCTTCGGGATATTTTTGTTTGATAAGATCGAGCGCGGGCATCTGGAAAAGCAGATCCCCAAGCCAATTCTTCATGAACACAACGATCTTCATGACGCAAGCACCCGTTGGCAATGTTCGAATACTTCTTCCACGGAAATATGCGTAAGACAGGCCTTCGCTTCTTTGGCTTTGCAGGCGCCATCGTAGCAGGGCTGGCAGGGCAAATGATGCGAAAGCACATCGACCTTTTTTCCTGGCGGAACATGGCGCTTGGCGTCCGTCGGACCGAACAAAGCCACGACCGGGACATTCATGGCAGCCGCCATGTGGAGCGGCGCCGTGTCCCCGGTGACGACCAGATGAAATTGTTTAAAAAATGCCGGAAGTTCTTCCAGCTCAGTCTTTCCGATAAGATCAAGCACCTTGCCGGACCCGAAGGAATAAAAAGGCTGGGCAAGATCGGTTTCGTTGGGAGCACCTACAAGCACGATTCGTGCGTCATATTTTTCAAAGAGCCGCTTCGCGAGAGCTATAAAATGCTCCGTAGGCCAACGTTTGCTCGGCCAGTTCGGGCTGGACCCCATCACGAACCCGATGATCCGGGTCGACTCTTTGGGCTCGAGCATGCCGATCATCTGGTTTGCTTTTTCCAGGCTTTCGGGCTTCGGCCAAAGCTCCAGCGTGTCGTCGAATTTGATGACCCCCGCCTTGGAGAGCACGCGAAACTGATGGCGGAGAGGCGAGTCCCCGACCTCGAAAGTCCTATCGGGCCGGTTCAGAAGCCATCCCCATTTTCCCCGCGCAAAACCAAAACGCTGGACCGCCCCACCGAGATATGCCAGAAGATGCGTCCACTTGTTGTTGTGAAGATCGAGGGACATATCAAAACCTTCGCGACGGATGCGGCGGGCAGTTTTCAAAAGATAAAAAATGTTCGAAAGCTTTTTCCGGTCCACCAGGATCATGTCATCCAGATAAGGACATGCCGATACGATGGGCGCGAGCTTGCGATCGACAAGGAGTGTGATCGCCGCGTCCGGAAAGCGCTCCTTAAGCATTCTGAGACTCGGCACGACCAGGATGAGGTCCCCGATCGCCCCCAGCTTGATCACAAGGATCCTCCGCCGCTTGCGGACTTCCCGGTAGACCTCGAGCGTTTTCCGGACCATTTGCTCCAGGTTGAACTTCTCTTCCACTTTTTTTCGCAGTTTTACCGCAAGCGCCTTGGCTTTTTCCCGGTCCGTCAAAAGCTCGTGCATGGCCTCGGCCATCGCGGGAATATTCCTAGGCGGAAAAAGGAGACCGGTCTCGTTATGATCGATAATATCCCGCACGCCCCCCAGCCAGGTCGCGACCACAGGAGTCCCCACGGCGCCCGCCTCGATCACCACGCGGCCGAAAGGCTCGGGAATAAGCGAGGAAAGGACCAAGAGATCGGATTCGGCCAAAAGCCCCGCGACATCGCGCGTCGGCGGAAGGATCTTGACACAGGTCTCGAGCCCGAACTGATGGATCGTCTTTTTCATTAGGTCCGTGTAACGATGCCGGCCGCGGCCTTCGGATCCGACGACCCAGACTTCAAAATGAGAAAGACGGCTGCGTAGCAAATGAATGGCCTTCAAAAATTCCACCTGTCCCTTGCCCGCCGAAAACCGTCCCATATGAAGGATCCGCAGGGGGCCTTTGTGCTTTTCGAATTTGGCGAAAGAGAAAGTGAATTGCGAAAGATCAACGCCGCGCGGGACCAGCCGGATACGATCGGGCGGAACATTAAACTCGTCGATCATTCTCCGGCCGATCGCGTGGGAGGCCACGATCACGCGCTTCCCCCACCCCATGACAAAACTCATCGGATGAACGGAGTAATGTCCGTGACAGGTCGTGATAAAGGGAATGCCGGTCTTGCGCGCCGCGAGCCATCCGATCCAGGCCGGGACACGGCTGCGGGCGTGAATAATGTCCACACGTTCGCGTTGGATGATCTTTACAAGCTCTTCGACCAGGAAAAGCGATGCCAGGGATTTCTGATGCACGGGCAATCCATAATGCGGGACCCCGATCTTCTGGAGCTCGGCCACAAGAGCCCCGCCGGATGAAACCACCACGGTGGCGTGTCCTTCTTTTTTCATGGCCCGCGCCAGATCCACCACCCCGCGTTCGGTCCCGCCGAGTTCAAGCGCCGGCAAAAGCTGCATCACTTTCATATCAAGGCCCCCAACCGCTCGATCAGCGCATCTTTTTCACGTTGAAGGACCGGCGTCGCCGGTTTTTTAAGAAGCTCCATGATATTTTTTTCAAGATCCGCCAGACCGCTCAAGGTCACGAGCCCGCGCTGGGCGAGGATCTGATGAAAACGGTAATGTTTTTCAGGAAGCTCGCCCTCCCCGAGGCTCAGCACGATGACACGCTTGCCCGTTCCCGCGGCTTCCGAGATCATGGCCAGGCTGTCTTCCGTCACGATCAAAAGGTCCGCGAGCCCCATCATACCGCCCGCCGCATAAGGCGGGTTCTCTTCATTCGCGATCACGAGCAGCCGGCAAGCCGGGTGCTGGGAGATCATGCTTTTAAGAAAACGCTCTACCGGTACGGCTGTGCGCCGCGACGTGGTGATCATATAATCTCCGGCTCGCGGACTGACACGTTTCAAGGCCGAGCAAAGTTTTTCCATGTCTGAGACCGTCAGGTCATAGCCGCGTGTCGCGCCGCCGAGGAATACCGCTATCTTCGGGCGGACCCCTTCGCCGAGTTTTGCCTGCAATTGTTTCATGTCCGTCGTGCGGTCCAAAGTCTTGTAGCCGCTCGGCATAATCACCGAGCGAAGCGTCCGCTTGGGCACTTTGCCGCCATCATGCGCCGGCACGATCGCAAGATCATAATCCGTCAAAGAATAAGGAAAGGGCGGATTCATGATCACGATCGACTTCGCGCCGGTCTCTTGCGCGAGCAACATTTGAACGGGCGCAAGCCCAGAACCGGCGGCGACAATATAGTCCGCATTCGCCTTTCCAATCGCCTTTTGCGCCTCTGAGGTCAAAAAAAGAGCAAGCCAGTGGAGCCGGCCCTGGATCCAGGGTTTCATCAAAAATGCCATCAAGAATAAAACCGTCCTATGGAATGCCGAGCGGTATTCCACATGAATCCTTTCCGTTTCGAATTTAAGCCCCGGCCTGCCGTGGAATTCCTTGAAGTCCGCGAGCATCTCCGCCACAACTTCGGATTGCTTGAAATGCCCGGCTTTGCCGTCCGAGAGGATCACGATCTTCCTGTCCCAGCAATACTTCCACCGCTTGTTCTCCCAAAGCCATTGATTCGGAAATTTCCGGACAAAATCCTCGAGCACCTTCAGGTATTGCCGGGCCTGGAACTCAACACGCGCCTCCGGCCCAAGCGACGGATCATCTTTCAGGATCTCCCCGGCATAGACCTCGTGCTGAGGGCCTCCGGTCCTCACGATAAAAAACGGCATAATGAACGCATCTGTGTGATGTGCCAGCTGGAAAGCCCCCACCGGAACCGTGGTCCTCCGGCCAAAGAATGGAAGAATGATCCCCTCGGTCTTGCCGGCCGATTGATCGCCCAAGACTCCGACCATTTTTTTCTCCCGGAGCGCGCGGATCAAGCCACGAATACCCGCGCCGCGGCTGATAGAAACCGAACCATGGCTTTCGCGAAGCTCATTGATCAATCCGTTGATCTTCGGAAATTTCTGCTCGCGAGTCAGCACATGGATCGGCGTCCCGCGAAGCCCGGACCAGACCTGCAAAAGCTCCCAGTTCCCGAAATGCGCAGTGATCAGAACCCCGCCATGCCCCGAATGGAGAAGCTCCTCATACCGGTCGGGGTTGTGGACCTTGATATTGAGGTCGTGATGCTTGCGTTCCATCCGCTTAAAAGACATCACCTCGATGGCGGTTTGCCCCAAGAAACCGAAATGATCGCGCACGGCCCTCCACCTTTCGCCGGGGGTCAGCTGACTCCCAAGCGCGGTTTTCAGATTGATGTAGGCCACGCGCCGTTTTTTTGAGACGTAGAACGCCCCGCGCCCCAAAAGATCGCCGATCCAGAGTCCGGCGGCAAGGGGGATACGTTCAAAAAGAAAAATAAGCACGCGGGCAGTAAGATAAGCTGCCCGGTCAAGCAGATCTTCCATGAATTAATTCCTCACTCCCAGGAGGCGGAAAAGCCGGTCGGTAAGTATCTCTTCTCCCGACACGACCCGCAGGCGCGCGGCAAGGATCAGCGGGTTTAGCGTCTCTGAGATCAATTCACGGGAACGGTAAAAATCTTTTTCCGTCGTGATAATCTCTTCGGCGCCGGCTGATTGTGCGACCTCCTTGATCTTCAAAAGCTCTTCTTTTGTGTATTCATGATGGTCCAGGAATTCAAAGTTCCGGACGGTCTTGAGTTGAAAACGCTGCAGGACGAGCTGAAAGGACCTTGGCGTCCCCACTGCCGCAAAGGTTGCGACGCGCCGACCGGTCATCTTTTCGATCGCCGTCCGGACTTTGGTCTTCGCCCGGTAAAGAAACAACACTTCCATGAGAGTCTCGACCACCTGCGCCTTCGGCGCCAGAACCGCAATCTTTTCCCTGAGCCTCTTAAGCTCTTCGGGGCTTACAAGATTGACATGGGTGAGCACAATGATGGCCGCGCGATCCAGAACGGTTAGGGGCTCCCGCAAAATGCCGCGCGGGATGAGCTTTCCGTTACCGAAGGGATTGAGCGAGTTGACGACCACAATATCGACATCCCGGTGAAGGACCTGATGCTGAAGCCCGTCGTCGAGGATGGCAATGTCCACATGCCGTTTTTCTTCTTTGACGCGCTGGGCAACCTTCGCGCGATCCTTACCGACCCCGATCACCGCGGTCGGAAGATGATTCTGAAGCTCCACGGCCTCATCATGGCTGTAGCCGCGCGTGAGGACCAAAGGCACCCGCCGGTGCATACCGATCTTGCGTGCGAGATATTCCACGAAAGGCGTTTTGCCCGTGCCACCCCAGGTCAGATTGCCGACACTGATGACCGGATAAGGAAGACGTTTGCGTGCCAGCACCTTGTTTTCGTAAAGCCCGCGGAACATCCGGACCCCGAGGCCGTATCCCCCTGCCGCGAGGGAAAGAAGCGCGGAGAGAACTCCGCTCGTCGGGTCACTTTGCTTGTCCTCCGCCAAGAGGCGAAAGTAATTCTTCATACTGTCCATTGCTTGTAATCCTTTCTTGGGGACGCCGGCCTCTGAGGAACGTCAGGATCCACCCGGCCTGACGTTTGCTGGCACCCCGTAAACGGTTAACGATCTGAAAAGCCTTTTGCCCCATTTCATGACGTCTGCCCTCATTCGCGAGGAGCTCCGCCGCCGCGGACGACAATTCGTCCGGAGCCGAGATCCTGAGAGCGCCGCCGTCATGATCGAGTTGGTGGTAGATCTTGTGAAAGTTAAACACATGCGGTCCATGGAGTATGGCCTTGCCAAAACGCGCGGGCTCGATCGGGTTCTGACCTCCGTGAGGGATCAGGCTCCCGCCCATGAACACAAGGTCCGCGATTCCGTACAGATTCCTGAGAACGCCCAACTGGTCCAGGATCTGCACCTCAGGCCCCGGACCTTCTTTTCTCTTCACTGATGAAACCATGCTAAAATCGTACTTCTCTAACTGTTTTAAAAGACCTTCCGAACGCTCGATGTGACGCGGCGCAAGGATCAGTTTGAGCTTTGGGAACCGCTCGCGCAATACTTTAAAAACAGCCAAGAGCGTTTCTTCTTCTCCCGGATGCGTGCTGCCCGCGATCCACACCAAATCTTCGGCGGCATATCCCCAAGCCTGCCGCAGCCCCATTCCATCCGCCCAAACTTTTTCTTTCTCTTCTAAAATGATGGTTTGGGCGGCCCCAATCTCCGCTTCGCTCCGATTGATCGGTATTGGGACCGTCGCACTCCCCGGAGACCACTCAGCCTGGTCGAATTTCATATTCCCCATATCCCGCACGGATTCTTCCGTAATGCCCAGCCCCCGAAAACGGACGGCATCCTCCTCCGACTGCGCGAGCACAAAATCGAGCTTTCCCCACAAGGGTTTGAAAAGCCAGGGAACGATCTTGTACCTTTTAAACGAACGTTCCGAAAGCCGGGCGTTGATCACGCCCACCGGGATATTCCGGCGCTTAGCCTCGGTCAAAAGATTCGGCCAGATCTCGGTCTCGACAAGCAAGAGACAAACCGGCTTGAAAAGATCGAGAAAACGATTCACGACCGGGGTCAGGTCGAACGGAAAATAGCAAACATGGACCCGCTCGCCCGCGAATTTCTTCGCGATCCTCTGCCCGGTCGGCGTCACGGTCGTGAGCAGCAATTCATATTCCGGCGCGGCCGCGAGCCATTCCCCGATAAATTTCTCGACCGCCATCACTTCACCCACACTCACCGCATGGAGGCAGACGATCTTCTTTCCGGAGAATTTCCCGGCCCAGTCCTTCGGGAAGATTCCACGCCGCTCCTGCCAAAGCGCTTTCGGATCCTCAGCCTGCCGCAGCTTCATTAAAAAAACAGGCGCGTAAAAGATCGCAAACACCGTGAACGCCAGGTTGTATAAAAAAGTTCTTAACATAATACGGTCATCCATTTTTTAAATTTCAAATCTCAAATTTGAAATTTGAATCTTTTTCATGCTCTCGGATGCGCGGCCGTGTAAGCGTCCTTGAGGCGCTGGGTCGTCACATGCGTATAGATCTGCGTGGTCGAAAGATTCGCGTGCCCCAAAAGCTCCTGAACGCTCCGCAGGTCCGCCCCGCGGTCGAGCATGTGCGTCGCGAAAGAATGACGGAATGTATGGGGCGAGATCTCTTTCCCCAACCCCGTCCGTTTCACATATTTCAGAATCATGCGCCGCACACTCCGGTCCGTAAGACGGCTCCCGATCCGGCTGATAAAAAGAGGCTTTTTGAGCGCGTTCGCGGTTTCCCTCGGCGCTTTGATGTCCAGATAAGCGCGCAGGCTGGTAAGCGCGGCCTGCCCCACGGGTACGATGCGCTCTTTTTTCCCTTTGCCCCGCACCCGGACCAGGCCTTGGAAAAAATCCAGATCGTCATGATTGAGTCCCGCAAGTTCGCTCACGCGGAGCCCGGAGCTGTAAAGCATCTCCAGGATCGCCTTATCGCGTTTTTCCTCCCAGGAGTTCTTGGCCGGGGCCTCGAGAAGTTTGGTGATCTCATCGGGATTCATGAAAGAAGGGAGCCGTTTTTCTTTTTTCGGGGTCGCGATCCCTGCGGCCGGGTTTTGCGTCAGGATATTCTCGCGCACCAGGTATTTAAAGAACGAACGAAGGCAGGCGAGTTTCCGGGAAATAGAACTTTTGCTGTACTCGCGGGTTTTCAGGAACGCCAGAAAGGAACGGATGTCAAGATAGGTCAGGTCCCGGAATTCTTTTTCCGCGATGAATTTCACGAATTCCCGGAGATCGATCCCGTAATTCTTGGTCGTATGCCCCGAGGCGCCCTTTTCCGTCGTGAGAAAATTCAGGAAATCCTCAACCCTCTTATTCATGTGTTGGAGCTCACGGCGCTTCGGACGAAGCTTCGGCGGCGTCTTCTTTTTTCGGCAGCTCGTTGACCACATACGTGCACTTCGGATAATTCGAACAGCCATAGAACGCCCGGCGGCCCTTGGCCTTGCGCTTCACCAGTTCCCCGCCGCAGCCCGTCTCCGGGCAAAAGAAACCCGTCGGGATCGAGCGGGTGTATTTGCACTGCGGGAACCCGGCACAGGCCATGAATTTCCCGAAACGCCCGAATTTGATGAAAAGTTGTTTGCCACACACATCACATTTATAGTCTGTAGGGATGGGCGCCTGCTTGACGCTTTTCATTTCGGTTTGCGCGCGCTCTAAAAATCCGCTGAAGGGCCCGTAAAAATCCTTCAGGACCTTCACCCATTCCATCTTTCCTTCCTCGATCTCGTCGAGCTCTTCTTCCATGAGCGCCGTGAATTCCACGTCGAGGATCGTCGGAAAATGTTTGACCAAAATGTCCAGGACCGTTTCGCCAAGCTCGGTCGGCATAAGCGCGCCGCCTTTGCGCTCGGCGTACATGCGCCCAAGGATCGTCGAGATCGTAGGCGCGTAGGTGCTGGGGCGGCCGATGCCTTTTTCTTCGAGCAACTTGATCAAACTCGCGTCATTAAACCTGCCGGGAGGCTTGGTGAAATGCTGTTCGCCCAAAAGTTCATGAAGGCTGAGCTTCTGCCCGACCTTCAAGTCGGGGAGTTCCAGAACTTCAGGGGCCTCTTCCTCCGCTTCTTTTGAGTTTTCATTTTCAGCTTTGATCTCACCAAATGCGGCGGTGAACCCTAAAAAGAGGTTCCGTTTCCCAGTCGTACGAAATCCATATCTTTCCCCGGCCAAGATCGAGATGGCCGTGTGTTCATCGACGGCCGGCACCATCTGGGATGAGAGGAATTTGCGCCAGATAAGTTCGTAGAGTTTCAGCTCATCGCTTTTGAGAAAATCCTTGATCGAATCGGGAATGCGAAAAACTGAGGTCGGACGAATCGCCTCGTGCGCTTCCTGCGCGCCTTTTCGGGATTTATAGACTGGCGGTTTTTCAGGAAGATATTCTTTCCCGAATTTCTCGGCGATATAGCGCGCCGCTTCCTTCTGAGCGGAGGCCGCGATATTCACAGAATCCGTTCGCATATAAGTGATGAGACCGACACTGCCTTCACTCCCGAGTTCTACGCCTTCATAAAGTCTCTGTGCAATACGCATCGTGTTGGCGGCCGAAAATCCAAGCCGGCTATAGGCCTCTTGCTGAAGCTTGCTTGTGGAATAGGGCGCCTGCGGTTTGCGGCGTTTTTCGGTCTTCTCAATATTTGAGACTTGGAAAGGAAGCTGCTGAAGCTCCTGCTTGATCCTGTCTACTTCCGCTTGATTCTTGAGCTCGGGTTTGACTTTATCGATCTGGACAAGACGGGAAAGAAAACTTTTTGACTGCTCCGGACCTTCGGCGGCAGAGAGCTTTGCGTCGAGCGTCCAATATTCCTGAGGCACGAATTTCCGGATCTCGCGTTCGCGGTCTACGATGAAACGCAATGCCACCGACTGCACCCGGCCGGCACTAAGGCCCCGCCCGACATTCTTCCAAAGAAGCGGGCTCAATTGATATCCCACCACGCGGTCCAAAATGCGGCGCGCCTGCTGCGCGTTCACAAGATCCATATTGATCGCGCGGGGATGGTCAAAAGCCTTCAGCACGGCTTCCTTCGTGATCTCGTTAAATTCCACCCTGAGGATCTTCTGGCCGTGACCTTCTTCTGAAAAGATATGAGCGAGATGCCAGCTGATGGCCTCCCCCTCCCGGTCCGGATCGGGCGCGACGTAGATGATCTCTTTGTTTTCGGCGTCCTTTTTGAGTTGTTTGACGGTTTTGAGGGCCCTGCGGATAATGATGTATTCCGGGGTGAAATCATGCTCGATATCCACGGCCATCCGGCTCTTCGGCAGATCCCGAACATGGCCCATGGAAGCCACCACGTGGAAATCCTTGCCTAGGAACTTATTGATGGTTTTAGCCTTGGCTGGGGATTCCACGATCACCAGATACTTGGGTCCGTTTGTAGTCTTGCCGGACTTTGGAATTTTGGAACTCTTAACGGCTTTGGCACTCTTCGTTGCTTTGATCACAAAAACTCCTTGGTAACTGATGAGTCATAGGCGGTAAGTTGTAGATAAAAGACGATAAGGCGTTGCTCGGTTTTAACTTATCGCTTGTCCCCTACCGCTTACCACTAGCTTTTAAGAGATGGGATTCTAAACAAAATGGGAGAGATTGTAAACGGCAAGTTTATCGGACGCGCGCAACCTATTCATTGGAAGCAGGTTAGGAAATTTGCTCCCAAGGATCGCCTTTGGGTTTAGCATTGGCCGGAGGGGTCTTCTTTGAATCCCCGTGGGATAGCCTATAAAGAAACTCGAGTTCCATGATTTGAGAATCGCGCACCGCCTCTTTTTCAACGCGGCGAACCAACCGCTTCAAGGCCCCGACACGAATGCCGAGTTTTTCAATGCAAAGAGTGGTCAGGAGGCGGGCCAGGACATTCACATGAATCTCGATATTCGTCAAGCGGTCATCTGACTGCGCCTCACCTTCCGCCACCTTGCCCATTTCCTTTTTGAGGTCCTCAATCTTCGCGTAAAGGGAAAGGATCTCTTTTAACACCCCGCCCGTCCCTTTACTCGCAGGCCCGGATTTTCGAGAACGTCTTTTTTTTGTCATAGCGTTTTTGCCTCACTAACAAAAGTCTAGCATATAAAACAAGCCTTGAGGCGCAAGCCATGAGCTATGAGTTTAACTCAAGGCTTCGGGCTCAAGACTCATGGCTAAAATAAAAATCCTCCCCCGCGATCACCCGCGAAGGAGGATTCTCAAAGCCTAATAATGTTTCAACGGATCCTAGACTTCGACAACCTGCGTCTTGGCCCAATTGTCCGCGAGACGATGCCCTTTGCTGATCAGCATGACGATCTCGACGATATACCCGACTACAAGCACGAACGGAATAATCAAAAGAATGTTCCGGATCAAAGCCTGTAACCACGTGACTTTCTCCCCTGTGAGGCTGACGATCTTAATCTTGACCATCGCCCGGCCCGGAGAATAGACCGCGTCACGGAAGACCAACCAAATGATATTGACGAGCACGAGCACGATGCTGCGCACCATGTCCGGAGCCGCCAAAAGAACCAACCCGATCACGATCCCGAGAACGATGGGAATAACCACCAGATCGATCAGACCCGCTGCGAACCTCTTCCCCTTGTTTGCTGGTACCAATCCTTCCATCTTTGACTCCTTTCGTTGAAAGAACTTTTCCTTTTAACAAGATCAATGATAATGAAACCCTTCGACAGGCCTTGCGGATCCTCTCAGGCGAGTGGCCGGAACCGCACCGTCCAGTTGAAACTCTATAGGGGAAAAACCCGCCTGTCAAAATATTTTATCACGAATCGCCCTAACAATAACGACTTGCCTTCGACAGACCTTAATAGGACAAAGAATATCTCCCGTCCTGCGTCCGCCGAACCTTCTTCGCAAGCTCCAGTTGAAGCAGGAGCACGGGCAATTTCGCGGACTCGAGGCCGATGAATTCGAGGATCTCGTCCTGTGCGAGCGCCCCTCTTCTTTCAAGAGTTCTTCGATAACGCTATTTTCGTCATTAGAAATAAAGGGATCCCGCGCCGTTTCCGTCGGCGAAGGAGCCAGTCCCCTATCATCAATCCGCGCCGCCAAGGTTATCGATTGTTCGACAGAAACCGTATCAAATTTGTTTTCCCATTTTAACCGGTCCGCCAAAATAAGCAGAATGTCCTCCGAGGTTTCCACAAGGCAGGCGCCTTCCTTGATAAGCTGGTGCGTCCCTCGAGAGGTCAATTGATCTACAGGCCCGGGAAGCGCGAAAACCTCCCGTCCTTGATCCAGCGTACTGTAATACATGCTGTAAATCTTTTACGTCCAGGATACCCTCCATATCCACACCACCATCAGGATTGATCTTAACCCAATACAGAAACCGTTTCAGAAAGTCTCGCTTGTCTTCCCATTTAAAAGTATCAATAGCACCTCGCACGTACTGCAGATAAGATTCGATACCTTTAAGACGTTTCTTGTCGGTTTCTGTATCGCCAAGGGCTTTTTTGAGGTCTCGGATTTGGAATTCCAGCGATAAGCGTTTTTGCTCGATCTTTGCTTTTTGTAACCCCAACTCATCTATCCCAATATACCCCATTGAAAAAGCATCCAAGAGTCTATCTGGAGTGCGCCCCGAAAGTTGGACAGTTGGATGTGAAAGGTTTTGCTAGAATAGCCCCTGGCCATTAGAAAGGGGTGCGTCATGAAGAGTCGAAGGAAGTTCGGGAAAGATTTTAAGTTAAAGGTCGTCGAGGAGGTGCGCTCAGGGCTCCTGACGGCAACGCAGGTAATGAAACAGTACGATTTGTCGTCGAATTTGGTTTACCGCTGGAGCGACCAGTACGAGCACGGCAAACTCGACAACGAGCCCACGGACCGTGGGGCTTTTGAGAATAAGATCGCGGAGCTGCAACGCAAGGTGGGCTAGCAGGCGATGGAGATCGAACTTTTAAAAAAACTTCAGGCTTCGTATCGCGAGAAGCTCAACGCGAGGCCGTCCGCTTGCATGCCGGGAGCAGTATTTCCGGGAGGTGCCAGATGATGGGGGTGTCCCGGAGCACCTATTACTACCAACACAAGAAGAAAGACCGTAAGGGCCTGCTTTTGAAAATGGAAGCGATCGTGATCGAGTTTCCCAGGTACGGTTACCGGCGGGTGACAAAGCCGTTGCATCGGCTCGGAACTTTCGTCAATCACAAGGTCGTTCTGGCGCTGATGCGTGAAAAAGGATGGCTCTGTTGCCAGAAACGGTCGTTTATAGTCAAAACGACCGACAGTAACCATCCGTACCCTGTTTTCCCCAACAGGATCAAGCATCTGGTCGTAACGCGGCTCAACCAGGTCTGGGTGGCGGATATCACTTACGTGCGGCTTTACCGCGGGTTCGCGTACCTAGCGGCAATCCTGGACAAATTGTCCCGGAAAGTGGTCGGCTATGCCATGTCACTTTCGATCACACGCGAGCTGACGCTGGGGGCTCTGAAAATGGCGGTCGCGATCCGGAAACCGGCTCCGGGATGCATTCACCACTCGGACCGCGGCGTCCAGTACGCGGCGCATGAGTACGTGGATTACCTGCGTGGGCAGAAGTTCGAGATCAGCATGTCCGCGAAAGGTAATCCGTATGACAACGCCGTGGCCGAGAGTTTCATGAAAACCTACAAGTACGACGAAGTCTATCTGTCGGACTATGAAAGTTTCGGGGAGGCGCTTCAGAACACGGGGCGGTTCATCGAGGACGTGTACAACGCCAAGCGGCTTCATTCGTCGCTCGGTTACGTTCCGCCGAACGAGTTCGAGGAGAACTGGTTCAGAAATCGGGGGCATGTCTTGACCCTGCCCGGGCCAGAAAAATGTCTCCAAACGAATTTAAACGCAGAAAATTCTGCGGAAAATCTTGAAATGGGCGGGATTTTGGCGACAATATGAAAGTTATCAACAAATTCACAGTTTTCACAAAGAAAGAAAAAAGAACCAAAAAAGAAAGAAACGGCTACTGCTATTCTTCTTTTTCTTTCAATTCTTTCTGTCCAACCTCAGGGGTGCACCCCAATCATTGGCTTCCTTAGTCCTACGAAGTTCGTCTTCTTTTACTTTCAACTCTTCAGGAATTGACCTTTCCTTAAAAGCGTTGCTCTCTTTTTGACTTTTGATTTCAGCATCCAATAGCTGCTGAGGACTTTTTACGACGGCCATTACAAAATTCCAGACAAAGTCTTCAATTTTATCTAATCGAACCCATTCGGAAAGGCATCCCTTGGTTTTTTGATCACTCGAAGAATTTTAAGATCGTAAAGAGTGCCGTCCACGTCGAAAACAACCGCGGGAAGACTGATCATCACATACTGCTTCCCGTTTAGTTAAGGTCCGGACCTACCACACTTTTTTTACTTTGCGACTAGCAACGCATAGTTTATTGATTTTCTTCCCGAAGAATTCCAGGTGTAATTAGTTGATCGAATACGGCTTATGATTTCTGAGCTTTCTGGAAAATCAGACCGAACATAATAATAATGGGTGTCGTAGGGACTTTCACCAAACGCGGCAGCCAACACATACCCATTCTTTTCAGCATACCTCTTCAAGGTCATTACCATCTCAAAAAAGCTTCCTGTCAGGCCTTCGCAAGAAACGAGGGGGGAGAAATGACCATGAAATACTATTATATGCGGTTTAAAGAGAGCTAAATATTCTTCTGTTATCCTACCATTATGAGCAATCCACTGATCATTCAACCCCCAAGCATCTAACGCTTTCCAATGAGAATACAGCGGTAACAAGCCAGCCTCCGTGGTTGCGATTATATAACCTTTATCTCTATAGTCCGAAAGCATTCTGGCAACATCATAACGACCATCTTGATAGTATGTCGCACGTCCCTTCATGCCCTGGTAACCTATTATCCCAATAGATAATACTATTATGAACAAAACTAATGTTGCCCGTTTCCGTAGAGTCAACTCATTCCATTTTGGAAAACGCCAATCCTCTTTGATCGCTCTAATCAACGGCCACCAAGACATCAGAACGAGGGGCAAAAGCACATACTGAAATCTTGCATCAAAATTCATTTCATCTGAAATCAAAACAAAAGCTGATGTAAATCCGATAATTAGAATTAAAAAACCAATGGTCAGTCGAAGGGTTTTTGCAGAATATAAACCAATAATGAATGCCGGCAAAAACGGCAAACACAGTCTAATTGTGTTTATAATTGAGTTTTTTAGGCTATAAAGATTAAAATCACCTCCTTTTCTGTAATAAGGATTTGGTAGAGGAAACCCAAAATATTGCCACCTCCATAGAAAATAAAGTCCGCCTAAAAGTAGGAATACCCCGAGGAAACAAAAAATAGTGTAACGAGACCTTCTTAATCCTTTGATATAGATTACAGCCAACAGCATGAGAATGGACAAAATTACACCTTCGGGCCTGAACAAGGACGTTGTGAGAGCTGCTATGGCAAACAAAAGTGACCCGGTCCGAGTCTCCCCGTTCAATATAATAGCTAACGCAACATACCAAGTAATGCAGGCAAACAGCGCAAAACATGTAGTTCCGAAGTAAGCGGCTACATAATATAATCCGGGTCCAACGGCTAAATAGAGAGAAGTGACAATAGCCGCCCACACAGGAGCCTGGAATAATTTCCTTGCTGCCAAATACACGATACAAACGGTTAAAACATGTGACGAAAACCCAATAAATCTAACCGCAAACTCCAAAGACATCCCTACTTTTACAAATGACCCGAGCAAGATCATGAACAGAAAATCAGTCGCACCGTCTACAGGTTTCTCTCCAATGTTCCAGACAATCCCATGGCCTTGAGCAAAATGTTCTGCATACCGCATAAGCATAGCGGCATCTTCAAATGGAGCGATTGAAAGGTCGACTAATTTGATGGTAAACAGTGCCATAAATAAAAACAAAAAAAACAAGACGCCCACGTCTCTCATGCGGCGGAGATTATTCATAAAAAGAATCGGGTGAATGGGAAATTGGACCCATTAAAAACTTTTTGTTTTGCAAAATTGTGCTTTTATAATCGCGCATTATTCTATTGCACCTCTTAGAAAAACGCCTTCAGCGCTTTCAGTATCCCCTGCTTCCAGGGCACACGGTGGGAAACGCCCGACTTACCTTCAAAACGCTTTAGGTTATCCAAGTACCAATGATAATTCCTTAACAACGCATCTTTGTTGGAATTTCTGGGCTTAAATCCAAGTTTCTTTTCGGCTTTTTCTATTGCTACAAACGAATCTTTGCTCGCTGTTTCATATACCCATTTATACAAAGGGGACAACCTAAGAGACTCCAATATCCTCAGGGCTGTTATTGCCGGCCAGGCGGGAAAAGGAATTACTTTTTTCCCATAACCAGCTTCATCCAATACCGCCTGCCAGTCTTCTTTCATAGTTGTAAATTCTTTCGCCCCAATATTGAAAGTATCGTTAACGATCTCTTTATCTTTCGTCGCACAGACATAAATAGCTTCACAAAGATCCTCCACATCCAAAAGTTGATACCTGTTATTGCCATTTCCTATCATGGGGAAATTTTTACCATCTTTCGCCCAATCGTAAAAAAGAGCAAATACTCCCAGTCTCTCGGGGCCGATAAACGATTTGGGTCTGATCACGGGAACACACATCCCTTTTGCCCTGTATCCCAAGCAAACCCCTTCAGCCCTGATCTTAGCGATTCCATAGTCGCCCACTCCGCACAACTTATCATCTTCATAGAGTGGATGATGATCAGGGATACCATATACGGCCGTTGAGGAGATGTAAATAAACCTGTCAACCTGCTGACGATATGCTTCCTCTAATAGGTTTGTGGTCCCTTCGATGTCGGTAGAATAGATATCGCTCTTCTTGTAAAGCGGAAGGGCGGCAGCCGCATGAACAACTAAATTAACACCTCTCATCGCCTGACCAACCGCTTCTTTATCTCGAATATCACCCTTGATAAAAGCGATTTGATTCTTTTCGGAATAGTCGAACTCGGCAAAGTCTAAGACAACAATGTCTTTTAAGTTTTTAGAAAAGAGGTGGCGAACCAAATTTATTCCAAGAAATCCAGCGCCACCGATAATAAGAATTTTCACAATGTTTCTCCTCTGCTTAAAACGAGAACTTAAAATAAATGACGGCTAGACAAACAACAATCCACAGAAAGACATCTAGCTGCATCATGCGATCGTTCAGAAGCATCCGTGTCGGGTCGCCGTCCCGCCTAACCTTATGGACAAGATAGAGATAGCGAAATATTCCGTAATACACGAAAGGCACTGTCAAAAGCAGATTTTGGGAACCAATTTTAGAAACGGTGCGAGAGTCTACGGTATAAAGCAAATATGCCATCACAAGCGAAGAAGTGATAACAGCCACCATCTGATCAATAAAGTAAGCGTTATATTGTCTCAAAACATGGCGGTGAGAATCGGCATGATGCTGGAGCATTTGAAGCTCTTGACGCCTTTTATTAAAACCAAGGAAGAGGGCGAGGAGTGCCGTCATCGCAATGATCCAATGTGAAAGCGCTACTTGGGCAACAACACCTCCTGCCAGGATCCTGATAAGAAAAAAAGCGACGAGACAAAAGACGTCTATGATAACAATACTCTTCAGAAGCTTTGAGTAAAGAAGATTGAATGCCAGATAGGCCAACACTAGCGCGCCAAAGATCATACTGAGATAAAACGATAGAAGTAAGGAAATGCTTCCAAGAAATATCGCAAAAATAAACGCGCGTTTTTTTTCAAGTTTCCCAGAGGCAATGGGGCGCAGCCGTTTAGTAGGATGAAATTTGTCTTTTGCTGCATCTATCACATCGTTGACCAAATAAACACTGCTCGCCGCCGCTGAGAATAAGATAAACGCTAAAACTGTATTGAAATTTTCAGGGAAAACGAGCAGCTTTCTGTCGAATATCAACGGTAGAAAAAGAATAAGATTTTTAACCCACTGCTGCGGGCGAAGCGCATAAAGATAGAACTTGAGATTTCTCATTATTAGAGTGAACGGCGTTCGGAGGAAAAAATTGAGAAGATATCTTGGGAAACAGGCATTCCCCAAATGTGATTGTTCTTTGAAAAGGGGCTAAGAGAGAAAAGAGAAAGTAACGCCTTAAATTCCGAAGGCCGGAGCTACCGCCTGCCGAAATATAAGATAAGGCAAGAGGTTGCGCATTGTTTCTCTCTTTTCTCTTTGCGAAACAACGAGCGCAACCCCC